>Ga0209195_1000270_pt1 | contig 39781 bp, 37 predicted proteins | sample COGITO_mtgs_1004_3_FD_184788 | JGI IMG/M metagenome (GOLD analysis project Ga0209195, IMG submission 184788) | Pelagic marine microbial communities from North Sea - COGITO_mtgs_100420 (SPAdes) (version 2) | ecosystem: Environmental > Aquatic > Marine > Epipelagic ...
CCGCATCATGGATGATTCCCCAGCCGAAACCACAGCCGAAAAAAGAGCCGAAGCAGGCCGCTGCAATAGCACCAAAGGTAGCAGCGCCAACGCCAATAGCCGAGCCTGCTGCGAAACCAGTGGCCGAGGTTAAAATTGCTAAGGCTGAGAACCCCTCTACAGATGCGCCTAAAGAAGTGGCTTCTGAAGAAACAGCCAGCGAAGAGCTAGCGATCAGTGAAAACACAACAGCGGAAGCACCTGCAGCCGTCGAAGAGCAAAGCGTTGATAAAACTGAAGAAGAGGTTGATTTTAATGTTGCTGAAGCTCTGGCACAGCGCGACTACACACCCTTGGTAGTTCAGAAAATCTATCAAAATATCTCCTACCCCAGTCGCGCAGTCTCGAAAAACCAGCAGGGAACTGTGCGTGTTGCGATACAGATTGGCAGATCGGGAGAGCTGAAAAGTACTCAGACAACTCAGGAATCGAAATACAGTAGCCTTAACAGAGCAGCGCTAAAGGCTGTTGAAAAAGCCGCACCATTCCCCGAATTGCCAGAGCAGATAAGCGCTGAATTCTTTGAATTAAGTATTCCCATCACCTTCCGACTAAAGTAATAAAAGCACCGCGGTGCAGCCCAGACTGCACCGCGATCGCAACATAATCATCAGCGACTAAATTTTTAATAGCCCTCAGACTGGTCAATTTTTCATCAAGTCGCTATAATCCCGGCCACAAATTTACGATGCACTCTCTTGCAGCAAATTCACAATAAACTCTGACGGATTAAAATCATGAGCTACAACGACATTCCGGCCGGTAAAGACCTGCCCAACGATATTAATGTGATTATCGAAATTCCAGCAAATCACGACCCCATCAAATACGAAGTCGATAAAGATAGCGATGCTATTTTTGTAGACCGTTTTGTTGCTACGCCAATGTTCTACCCAGCCAACTACGGCTATGTACCCCAGACTCTGTCAGAAGACGGCGACCCACTGGACGTACTGGTAGTATCACCTTACCCAGTAGTACCGGGCGCAGTTATCCGCAGCCGTGTTGTTGGCGTACTGAAGATGAGCGATGAGTCAGGTATCGATGCCAAGCTTCTCGCTGTTCCTCACACAAAGCTGACTAAAATCTATGACCACGTTCAAGAGATCTCTGATCTGCCTGAATTGCTGCTCAACCAGATCGTTCACTACTTTGAAAACTACAAGGCGCTTGAGCCAGGTAAGTGGGTAAAAGTTGACGGTTGGGAAGATGCTGAATCTGCACGCGCTGAAGTTATCTCATCTCGCGAGCGCTATCTGGCTGAGTAATATCCAGTTGGTAGTAAAGATAAAAAAACCCAGCTAAGGCTGGGTTTTTTTATTGCTGACTATAAACGGGCTTTATATTAACGGTTCATATAAACAGCTATGCCTCTTCGAGCTCTTTGAATAACACATCGCCATTTAAGCCGTGTTTACGCAATACATCACGCAGACGTCGCAGAGCATCGACCTGAATCTGCCGCACCCGCTCGCGGGTTAAGCCGATCTCTAGCCCCACTTGCTCAAGGGTCTCTTCCTGATGATGCAACAGACCAAAGCGTCTGACTAACACTTCGCGCTGCTTTTCAGGAAGCTGAGAAAGCCACTCATTGAGCGCGGACGACAGATCCTCACCCTCTATTTGCAGCTCCGGACTAAACGATCCACCCGCAGAAATTGTCTCGACGAGACTTTTCTCATTCTCTGCCACCGGAATATCAATTGATGAGATTCGCTCACTGAGGCTTAGAATCTTCAAGACATCGGCAACCGGCTTGTCGACTTCCTCGGCAATTTCTTCAGGTGTGGGTGTGTGGTCGAGACGCTGAGCCAATTTTCGCGAGGCTCGCACATAGACATTGAGTTCCTTGACCACGTGGACTGGCAATCGAATAGTGCGGGTTTGGTTCATCAGCGCCCGCTCAATGGTCTGCCGAATCCACCAGGTGGCGTAAGTCGAGAAACGATAGCCCAGTTCCGGGTCAAATTTCTCTACGGCGCGCATTAATCCGATATTGCCCTCTTCAATTAAATCGAGCAATTCGAGCCCACGATTGACATAGCGACGGGCGATTTTAACCACTAATCGCAGGTTGCTTTCAATCATTCGCTTTCTTGCTGATTCGTCGCCCTTGAGAAATTTCCGGGCATAGAAGACTTCTTCTTTGGCCGTCAGTAACGGCGCGTAACCAATTTCTTTGAGATATAAACTGGTTGCATCAATAACTTGATGGCTTATTTCCGACGTGTCAGGTTGACTGTCGGTTGTTCCTATTTGCTGCTCAGCAGCTAACGCTTGATCCCTCACGTTTGCATCCCCTTTGCATGTTTCTCCATGTTCCAAATCACCAATCTAGTGACCTATTCTGGAACAGTACCTCTTCCTTTTTTACATCTACTTCTACAACTTGGCACCAATACTACACCGATTAATCAAATTTATATAATTTTTATTCGCATTTATTTCAAATAAGCTGCTGGGTTAACCGGATAACCATCTTTGCGTATCTCAAAATAGAGCGTTCCATTGGCCCCCAAACGGGAAATAATCTCCATTTGCTTAACCGTCTGGCCCTCTTTGACCATAATTTGCTGGTTATGCGCGTAGGCACTTAACAAAATATCACTGTGCTTGATAATAACCAGCTTGCCATAGCCGCGTAATCCCTCTCCCGAGTAGACCACCACACCGGGTCCAGCTGAGCGCACCGCAGAGCGGCTAACCGCTTTTATTTTAATCCCTTTGCGCAGATCTTTGGGGTTGTAAGACTCCACTACCTTGCCTTTAACCGGCCATTGCCACTGCCAATTACTAGAAAAATTCACCGAGGGAGACTTGCCTACTGAAGTGGGTTGTACAGTCTTTTTCGTTTGTTGAACAGTCGTCTGGCGATTAGCCGCAACAGTAGTTTTAGGCTTTGTGGCAGCTCTATCGACAGCTTTGGCTGAGCTCTTGCTGATTTTACTGGTATCCAGTGACAGCAGCTGCCCGCGACTGATGGTAAACGGCGCCCTGATACCATTGGCACGGGCTAATTTACGAAAGTCCAGATCATAGCGCCAGGCGATTGAATAGAGCGTCTCACCGCGCTCAACCTGATGCACCATAATGCGTTTTGAGGGAGGTTGGGCACGACTGCTAACCGGCGCTGGATGATTATTGGTATACGAGCTACAGCCGGTGATGACCAAAATCATCAATATAGGTAAAAGTTTCGAGGAAGCGAGTCGCAGCAAATTAGTCCACCTACAGAGGTTTATCCTGATAGCGAGAGCCAACATATTCTAAACCGAGCACCAAAATCAAGCCAAACAGCATGGCTGACACACCCAGTAAAATTTGCGGATCACTGCCTACCAGTTGCAGATATTCACTGGGCCAGAGATTTTGCGACGCCAGCACAATAGTCTTACCCGAATGGCTAATCATCGAATCGAGAACCTGTTTCCAGGGCCAGATAATATTTAGGCTGCCAACCAGAAAGCCGCACATAGTAGCAATCACCGTGGCCTCATAATGGGCCAATAACCAGGACAGCAGGCGACTGAAAAACATCAACCCAAGGATTCCACCGAGCCCGAAGACCACTAGAATATCAATCTGAAAACCGGCAATTGCCCCTATAAATACAGGGTATAGACCTAATAGAACTAAAATAAATGAACCGGATATGCCGGGTAAAATCATTGCGCAAAGGGCAATACTACCGGCAAAAAACATCGTCGTATGGGACCCCTCTAACTGCACAGCCGGTGCCACAGAGATACCCCAGGCAGCGGCTACTCCCAACGCAAATAGCAGAGCATCTCGCCACTGGGTAATGGGATGCTGACGCAATAGATAAATCACCGAACCGGCAATAAGCCCGACGAAAAAAGACCAGAGTGGCAGTGGATGTTCGGCGAGTAAAAACTGCATTACCACCGCCAGGGAAAATAGGCTGGTGAGAATTCCACTGAGAAGTACGGCGAGGAAGTTACCGTTGATATGACGCCAGGCCGCTGCCAGCCCCTGAGACTTCAAGACCTTTAAAGCAGCTATATTAAGGGATTTAATCGTGTCGATAAGCTCGATATAGATACCGCTGACAAAGGCAATAGTGCCGCCGGATACACCGGGCACTACATCTGCCGCGCCCATGGCGATGCCCTTTAAGAAAAGTAGTAAATTCTGGCTAAGGCTGCGCATGGTAACTCCGGAAATTTTCGCTTTTGTCTAATCTTTGAGGTCTTTGATACTAGCGTGACAGTCCGCCTAGCAGTGGCACAAATTTAACCCGCTCGACTACTTCTTCTTCAAACTCCGAAGAATCACCGACTCTGCGCAACACACGAAGATCCTGAATATCGCCAACACCCACCGGAATCACCAGAATGCCATTGGGTGCCAACTGATGAAGCAATTCGTCTGGAATCGCCTGCGGTGCTGCGGTGGTGATAATGCCATTGTAGGGCGCGTGCTTCTGCCAGCCAAAACTGCCATCCGAGAGTTCAGCGGTAATATTACGCAGACCCAGCTTGCGAAAACGCTCTTTGGCCTTAACTAAAAGTGGCTCAATACGTTCTACGGAATAAACTCGATTAACCAACTGAGCCAATATGGTTGCCTGAAAACCAGATCCAGTACCGATTTCGAGAACCTTATCGAGCGGCCCCTCAGCCAATAAAATCTCGGTCATTCTGGCGACTATATAGGGCTGTGAAAGGGTCTGGGAAAAGCCAATTGGCAACGCGGTATCTTCATAGGCGCGATGAGAGAGCGCTTCATCAAGGAAAATATGTCGTGGCGTAACTCTAAATACATCAAGGATTCGCTGGTTGCTGATGCCCTGATCTTTTAAACGCTGAATCAGCCGCTCTCGCGTACGCTGCGATGTCATGCCTATGCCAGCTAATTCACTTGAGTTCACTCAATATCCTCTATTCATAAGTCTGCATAAACAAGCCCTGATATGCACTGGCCGATGCAGTTTAATATTATTCTTTTAATACACGGCTACCTTATCAAAAGCCAGCTGTGCTGAAGCACGTAATACAAGCCTATCAATATATCATAGGGCTTGAATCTGAGGGCGGAATAATTCAGCGATTTCGCGCAATACAACAGTCGCATAGCCGCCTCCAGTAAGACCGAAACATAGCTCCAATTGATCTTCTGCCAACAGTTTCCAGGCTAAACCCTCTGGAACCAATACCGTGGCGCGACGCTCCTGTTTAAGCCCCGCATGCTCAAGGGCATAACACCAGTCCTGCCAATCCGCCAATATGCCCTGCTCCAACTGGGCCAGATCGCCCCCAGCGGCAGTTCGTCCACGGCCCCAGAGTGGCGCGCAGGGCTGAGTTTCAAATTCCATCGGTGCAGACCAGTTATCCCGTCGAATACGCTCAGCCAACACCAGATTAAATAACCAGGAGCGCGCCGCGGACAAAATCATCCCGGTGCCGCGACGATTGCCCTTGAGTTGGTCGCGCTCAATTAATGTCTGCGCCTGAACCAGATTGCCACCGCCATGACCAAAGCGCTGCTCACCAAAATAATTGGGCACGCCCTTATCGGCTATAGTTTCGAGGCGAGCTTCAATCTCTGAAAACTGATCTTTAAGCGCGGAAAATTCCCTGAGGATAAGCCGAAACTGATTGCCGCTATGCATACCACGACGGAGTTTTTTATTGTGGCGAGCCATAGCAAGTATTTCAAAATCATCGTGCAACAACTGGTCAGGGTTTAATTCACGACCGGGCAGATAGAGACTAAACCACTGGGTGGTGACCGCAAACCGATCTTTAAGCCCGCAGAAACTGACATCATTGCGCTTAATTCCAGCTAACTGGGAGAGCAGTCCGGCGACCCACTGAGTATTCTGATCGCGCTTTTTGATATGCACAAACAGATGCTCCCCTTCGCCACTGGGTTCAAAACCTAAAACCTCATCGACGACAAAGTCTTCCGGCTGACTGCGATAGACAGCCCGTCCAAATGACGTTGGAAAGCGTCGCGGCAGGTTCTGAAATTCAAATTCTTGAGGTTTAATAATCTTAGTCCGGAAGCTTATTTGGCGATCAGGAGAACCACTGCATGGCAGGCAATACCTTCCTTGCGACCGGCAAACCCAAGCTTTTCGGTGGTAGTGGCTTTGATATTAAGCTGATCCATCTGGCAGTGGATATCGGCACATAGATTGCTGCGCATAGCACCCAAATGGGGCAGCATCTTTGGCTGTTCAGCAACGATGGTGATATCTGCATTGCCGAGCTGATAGCCCTTATCATTCATCATCTGCACAACGGCTGTCAGCAGCTGTCGGCTATCTGCCCCTTTCCACTGCTGGTCTGTATCGGGAAAATGCTGGCCAATATCTCCCAGCGCAAGTGCGCCGAGAATAGCGTCGATTAAGGCGTGGATTAATACATCGCCATCGGAGTGAGCGATAAAACTCTGGTGGTAGGGAATGGATACTCCGCCGAGTATTAGCTTGTCGCCGTCGCCAAATGCATGAACATCGTAACCATGACCTATGCGCATTGTTCCGTCTCCTGATAACCCATAATCGCCTGAGCAATAATCAGATCTTCACGATGGGTGATTTTAATATTGTCGCGACGACCTTCAACAATCATCGCCTGCTCACCGATAAATTCAATGGCCGAGGCTTCATCTGTTGGCATCTGCTGCGCTTGCAACATAGTTTCAAGCGCTCTGACCAAGAGCCCGTAGCGAAACATCTGCGGGGTTTGTGCGCCGCGATAATCGCTGCGATCGAGGGTCTGTTGAATAGCTATGCCAGACGTCGTTTTCTCTGCCTGTATCTTTTTAAGAGTATCGCTAATCGGCGTGGCGAGAATACCGCCCACTAGATGACCGTCCAGCTGGTTAATCAGTTTATTGATATCGGCACTGGTCACGCAGGGCCGCGCCATATCATGAACCAGAACCCAGTCTTCGCTGGCAGCCAGATTACTCAGAGCTTGAAGACCTTTTAAAACCGAATGGACGCGCTCAGTGCCACCGGCAATAAGTTCTACCCGTGAATCTTCAATGGCGGAAACCTTAGTCCAGCACTCAGAACTGATATCACAGGGCACAAGAATTTTTTTGACCTTAGGGATTTTTAACAGCCGACCCAACGTATGGTCTGCAACCAACCTGTCGCCGATACAGTGGAATTGTTTGGCTAACTCAGCACCAAATCTCTGGCCGGTTCCAGCAGCGGGAACAATAACCCAGTAGTTAGGGGCGCTCACTGACTGCTGTCCTTGCCGGTTGAAGCGGAGGAATTTTTATCAATCACCAGATAAAAGGTTTCACCCTTTTTGATCATGCCGAGATCGGCGCGGGCTTTTTCTTCAATGGCACTGAGGTTGGTCTTTAAACTTTCGACATCGGTGGCAATAAGCGCGTTGCGCTCACGGAGGCTCTGATTGTCCAGTTCCTGCTGTTCGAGCTGGCGATTGAGCTCGGCGCGATGGGCGAGGCTGCCCTCACCGACCCACAAACGAAATTGTAGGCCAGCAAAAAGAACAAGCAAGATAACTAATAACCAACGCATAAATGCATTCTATTCGCTTTTGCGGGGTTTGCACATAATCCTGACGGCGAGCCGCCAGGATTAACTTTTTCGCTCTTATCTTACTGAGCGCTTTATTCTGAGCGCTTTATTCTGAGCGCTTTATTCTGAGCTCTTTATTTCTGAGCTTTAAACTCAGCCAGACCTCGGTATTTAGCCTGCTCACCTAACTCAGCTTCGATACGCAGCAGTCGGTTGTATTTAGCAACACGGTCTGAGCGACACAGAGAACCGGTTTTAATCTGGCCCGCTGCAGTAGCGACAGCAAGATCGGCAATGGTTGTATCTTCAGTTTCACCCGAACGGTGAGAGATAACCGCGGTGTAACCCGCTTCTTTAGCCATCGCGATAGCGTCGAGAGTTTCTGACAGCGTACCGATCTGGTTAAACTTAATCAGAATAGAGTTGGCGACACCGAGCTCAATACCACGGCTCAAAATGCTGGTGTTGGTTACAAATAGATCGTCACCAACCAACTGGATTTTCTTGCCGAGCTTTTCAGTCTGGTACTTCCAGCCATCCCAGTCAGACTCGTCGAGTCCATCTTCGATGGAGATAATTGGGTAGACTTCACAGAGCTCAGCCAGGTAGTCACTAAATCCTTCCGAGCTAAACACAACGCCTTCGCCGGATAGATCGTAATGACCGTCTTTATAGAATTCTGAGGCCGCGCAATCCAGAGCCAGAGTGACATCTGTACCCAGAACATAGCCAGCGGCTTCAACAGCCTGCTTAATCACTGCCAGAGCTTCAGCATTGGACGCCAGGTTAGGGGCAAAACCACCCTCATCACCGACAGCAGTATTTAAGCCTTTGCTACTCAGTACTTTTCTTAACTGGTGGAAAATTTCAGCACCCACCTGCAGCGCTTCAGCAAAGCTTTTCGCCGCAACGGGCTGAACCATAAATTCCTGAATATCAACATTGTTGTCGGCGTGCTCGCCACCGTTAATAATATTCATCATAGGTACCGGCATGCTGTACTGACCTGAGGTGCCATTTAAATTAGCGATATGAGCGTAGAGGGGAATACCCTGATCCTGAGCTGCCGCTTTGGCTGCTGCCAGTGATACGGCCAGAATAGCGTTGGCGCCAAAGTTAGCTTTATTCTCAGTGCCGTCGGCATCGATCATCATCTGATCCAGTTGACGCTGCTGGGATACATCCTGACCCACCAGTAATGTCTTAATAGTGGTATTGATATTGTTAACTGCAGTCAAAACACCCTTACCCAAATAGCGGCTCTTGTCGCCATCTCTCAACTCAAGCGCTTCGCGAGACCCGGTTGAGGCGCCAGACGGAGCACAGGCAGTTCCAACAATGCCGTTCTCTAAAATTACATCTGCCTGCACAGTGGGGTTGCCACGAGAGTCCAAGATTTCAAACGCCTGAATATCTACAATGCTACTCATTTACTATTTTCTCCAATTAAAATGGTTAAATTTATTATTTAATTAATTCTTAAAAATCTTTACACAATACCCAGATCAGCCTGCGACTTGATCAAGTCATCAAAGGCTTTCATCTGTGCAAGGAAGGGCTCCAACTTATCCAGCGGCAGTGCACTGGGGCCATCACAACGCGCCTTTTGCGGGTCTGGATGGGCTTCTAAAAATAATCCGCCGATACCCACCGCGATACCAGCTCGACCCAACTCGGCGACCTGATGACGGCGACCGCCTGAAGCTGCACCCAATGGATCGCGACACTGTAATGCATGGGTAACATCAAAGATTAACGGCAATCCACCGCTAACTTCTTTCATGGTGCGAAAGCCGAGCATATCGACAACCAGATTGTCGTAGCCCATGCAGGTGCCACGCTCACAGAGCATCACCTGATCGTTGCCGCACTCGCGAAACTTATCGACTATATTGCCCATCTGTCCCGGGCTTAAAAACTGTGGCTTCTTAACATTGATCACTGCACCGGTCTCAGCCATGGCTTTAACCAGATCAGTCTGTCGCGCCAAAAAGGCTGGCAGCTGAATCACATCACAGACTTCGGCTACGGATTTGGCCTGTTCTATTTCGTGAACATCGGTGATCAACGGAATATTAAACGTGCTTTTAATCTCTTGAAAAATCTTCAGACCCTCATCGATACCGGGGCCGCGAAACGAATGGATCGAAGAGCGATTGGCTTTATCAAATGAAGCCTTAAACACATAGGGTATACCGAGCTTTTCAGTCACCGTGACATAGGCCTCTGCAATCTGCATGGCCATATCCCGAGACTCAAGAACATTCATGCCGCCAAACAGAGCCATGGGGGCATCATTGCTGACACTGATATTCGCTACCTTAATTGCTGTGGCCTGCACTTTTATGACTCCTGCTTGTTCGATTGTCTTGCATGGTAATCTACCGCCGCGACAACAAAGCCCTGAAAGACTGGGTGTCCATCCCTTGGGGTAGAGTTAAATTCCGGGTGGAACTGGCTGGCAAAGAACCAAGGGTGATCTGGCAGCTCAATGGTTTCGACCAGAGTCTTATCATGGGACAGACCACCGATCACCAGACCCGCCTCTTTAAGCACAGGTAAGAAATTATTATTAACCTCAAAGCGATGTCTGTGACGCTCTTCAACCTCATCGGCGGCATAGATTTCCTGCGCCTTGGAACCCGGCAGTAAGTGACAGACCTGAGAGCCTAAACGCATAGTGCCACCCAGATCTGAGTCTTCACTGCGCAGCTCTTTCTTGCCCTGAGCATCAATCCACTCGGAGATAAGCCCGACCACCGGATTGGTTGTCCCGGCATCAAATTCGGTGCTGTTGGCATCTGTTAAGCCACAGACATTGCGCGCATATTCAATAATCGCCATCTGCATACCCAAGCAGATACCCAGATAGGGAATATTCTTCTCACGGGCAGTTTTCACTGCGTATATCTTGCCTTCAGTGCCTCGGCTACCAAAGCCACCGGGGACCAGAATAGCGTCAACGCCATCCAGCAGAGAGTGATCCTGCTCCAATAGCTCGGAGTCGATATAGCGAATTTTTACTTTGGTTTTCTCATGAATACCGGCGTGAATCAGCGCCTCAGTCACGGACTTATAGGCATCCAGCAATTCCATATACTTGCCGACCATGGCGATGGTTACCAGACCCTCGGCATTCATATGACTGTCGACGACAAAATCCCACTCACTGAGATCCGCCTGAGGCAGATCCATACCGAAACGGTCGAGTACAAACTGGTCCAGACCCTGCTCGTGGAGCATACGCGGAATCATATAGATAGACGGAGCATCGATAACCGGAATAACCGCTCGCGCTTCTACGTTGGTAAATAGCGAAATTTTCTGGCGCTGGCTTTCTTCAATTTGAACTTCAGAGCGACACAGCAACATATCTGGCTGCAGACCAATCGAACGCATCTCTTTAACCGAGTGCTGAGTCGGCTTGGTCTTGGTTTCACCGGCTGATGCAATATAGGGCACCAGCGTCAGGTGCAACAACAGCGCGCGCTGATGGCCGAGCTCAACTTTTAACTGGCGAACCGCTTCAAGGAACGGCTGCGATTCGATATCACCCACCGTGCCGCCAATCTCGACGACGGCAATATCTGCATCACCGGCACCGGCATAAACGCGACGCTTAATTTCGTCGGTCAGATGCGGAATAACCTGCACCGTACCGCCCAGATAATCACCGCGACGCTCACGACGCAAAATCGTTTCGTAGACCTGACCACTGGTAAAGTTGTTGTTTTTGGTCATCTTAGAGCGCAGGAAACGCTCGTAGTGGCCAAGATCCAAATCCGTCTCTGCACCGTCCTCAGTCACGTAAACTTCACCGTGCTGGTAAGGGCTCATGGTGCCGGGATCGACATTCAGATAGGGGTCAAGCTTGAGGATAGTAACGCTGAGTCCCCGGGATTCAAGAATAGCAGCCAACGAAGCAGCTGAAATGCCTTTACCCAAAGAAGAGACCACACCGCCGGTAACAAAAATAAAACGTGTCATAGAGACCCTGTAAAATCACGACCCTGTAACCCTTAAATCAATGAATATGAATTCATTTTTTAAAGAGTTGAATCTAAAAAATTTGTAATTGTGAAAGGCTTGTTTGACCGTGAAAATGGTCGAGACCCACCCTACCCAAGATGGGAGAGTAGATTAACAGAAAGGGGTCGCGGATACTACAGAGAGTTTGTCTCCCAAGTGATTTTTAAGCCCTCTTCATCAGCGCCACACTGCCAACCCTGACAAACCCATAAATCACCCACAGCGACCAGCTGCTCGTCAATATAAAAAAGTGGGATTCGCTCTCGCCACCAAGGCTCAAGGGCATATTCCTGAAGTAATTTTTTAAGGCTATTAGAGCGATCTCGGCCGGCCGGCTGACAGCGCTCACCACCCTGCCGAAAGCGCAGACTCAGAGCGCTGACATCATCGACCCGCAAGCCTCCACCGCGCACCCGCTCGGCGCTCAATTGAGTACCATCGGGCAGCACCAACAGCTCATCTGAATGCCAGTGCAGGCAGACATCATCAGCCACCTTGGGTCGGCCACTTAAATTCAGCAAGTAGAGTCGATCGCGGTAGCGACACAGCTGAATATTACCGCGCACCACTCTCGGCCCGCTATCTTCTCGGGCACTGATCACTGAGTTTAAGGTTTCCTCGACAAGGTTCTGGCTGAGCGGGGCAAGCATGTAGAAGCTCGGCCAGTAACGCAGCAGGTTTCTCTGCCGCAGGGGTTCGAGCTGATTAAAGTGCTCCAGCGACAGTGACAGACCGGCGCGTTCGGGTCTAACATCCAGACCTTCCAGATCAGTCCATGCCACAGATTCCGCAAGCTGATCAGCCTCAAGACTGTGTTGAGCCGAGCGGGTAATGCCCTGAATATAGTCGGGCCAACGTTCGGCCAGAGCCGGAACCACTCGGTGGCGCAGATAATTGCGATCAAACTGCTCCTGCTGATTGCTCTCATCTTCAATCCAGCGCAGCTGTTTTTCTGCAGCCCAGAATTGCAGTGAAGCTTTCGGCCAGCTCAACAGAGGCCTTAATAATTTCCCCGAACCCAGCGGCCGAGTCAGCGGAATACCAGCCAGACCTTTGGGGCCAGAGCCGCGCATTAATCGGTAGAGCACAGTCTCAACCTGATCATCCGCATGATGACCGAGCAGCAGAATACCCTCTTCGACCATAAGCTTTTCAAATACCAGATAACGGGCATCTCGAGCCGCCGACTCAAGGCCACCGCCAACTTCAAGAACTGCTACCGACTCCGCGTGCAGGCGCACCCCCAGCGACTGACAGAACTCAGCGCTGTGCTGTTGCCAGTGATCCGCATTGGCCGACAAACCATGATTGATATGCACCGCGGTAATTTTCTCCGGGGCGATCACCTCGCAGAGCAGGCTCAATAAAACCGTGGAATCAAGACCACCGCTAAGGCCCACTAAAATCTGCGGGGCAACATTGAGCTCTTGCCGGTAATCGGCAAATACTGCGCTGGCGGAAATATCGCCGGTTGCTGTTGACCGACTCAAGAGTCCGACTCCGATTGCTGCTGCTCTGATAGATATTGGCGAAACTGATTGCGGGTTAATAAATTGCAGTTTTCCGTCGCCGGATCGAAGGTAATTAACACATCCCCTCTTTTCAACTGACCTTTGACCTGATCGATTTTATTGTCCAGGCTGACTTCGTAGGAGCCATAGTCGGTGCCCTCACGAAGAATAAATTCTTCGATCACCGCACGCAGCACCTCAGCACTCAATCTCTCAGCAGGAATTTCAATCACTTAATCTTATCCATTAGTCTAATTACTATTAATCACTATAAAGCCCAGACAGAAGTCTCCGCTAACCATCCATTAACTATCCACTAACTATGCTGCGCATAATAGTGCCATAATCCTTTGTAGTTAAGACTCGGAGTCAAAAATGAGCAATTATTTAGTATTAACCATTGTCTCTGACGATCGCGCCGGTATTGTCGAGCAGGTCGCCCAGACTATCAGCAAGTACCATGGCAACTGGATGGAAAGCAGCATGGCTCGTCTGGCGGGCAAGTTTGCCGGCATTCTGTTAGTTGAAATTGAAGCCTCTGCACAGCAGTCTCTGGAGCAGGATCTAGCGGCACTCTCCAGTCAGGGCATTAAGGTCACCGTCGAGAAAAGCGGTCCACAGACCGATGACGAAGCTCATATTAGCTGTCTGGAAATTGTTGCCAACGACCGCTCTGGCATTGTTGGCGAGATATCCTCTCTGCTAGCCAAAAATCAGGTCAATCTGGTCTCACTGGAAACCTTTTGTGAAAGCGCGCCAATGTCTGCAGGGATGATGTTCTACGCCCATGCCTACACCCAGCTGCCGGCGGGTATGAACGAGGAACAGCTCACCCAGTTACTGGAGAGTCTCTCCGACGATCTGATGGTGGAGGTTGTCGAGGCTTAACCCGCCCTTTCAGGAAAACCCTGATCCGACTCATTCACCTATGCTAGATATTGTTCTCTACCAACCAGAAATTCCACCGAACACCGGAAATATTATTCGCCTCTGCGCCAATACCGGTTTTCGACTGCATTTAATTGAGCCTCTGGGGTTTGATCTCGACGACAAAAAATTGCGTCGCGCCGGACTCGACTATCAGGAATTTCAGTCATTAAAAGTTCACCCAAACTGGGACGCCTATATTAATAGCTGCGCACCAAAAAATATCTATGCGCTGAGCACCAAAGGCACAGTCTGTTATTCATCGGTCAGCTATCAGCCCGGCGATGCACTGCTCTTTGGCCCGGAAACTCGCGGCTTGCCAGAGGATATTCGCACAGAGATCGGTGTTAGCAATGTCTTGCGTCTGCCAATGCAGGAAAACAGCCGCAGTCTCAACCTCTCAAATACCGTATCGATTATGGTTTACGAGGCTTGGCGACAGCTGGGCTTTTCTGGCGGCGGATAACCATCACAGGTAATATATCGGCTTATTCCTTCGAGTCGAGAATGTAGACCACATCAGCATTCAATCTTCAGACTAAATACCACCATTAATGAAAGCGAAATAATGACAGCAAAAATTGGCTTATTTTACGGCAGCTCAACCTGCTACACCGAAATGGCAGGGGAAAAGATCTGCGAGCAGATCAATAGCAACTTTAAAAACAACAGCGTCAGTCTGCACAATATTGCCGATGTGCCTCTCAACCTAATGGCGGATTTCGACTACCTGATTCTCGGCATACCCACTTGGGATTACGGCGAGCTCCAAGAGGATTGGGAGACCCACTGGGATCAACTGGACAATATCGATTTTTCCGGCAAGAAAGTCGCGGTCTACGGCCTCGGCGATCAGATTGGCTATCCAGAATGGTTTCAGGATGCCCTCGGTTATCTGTGGGCCAAGGTCAAAAATCAGGGAGCCAGCATGGTTGGTGAATGGCCTAATCAGGGTTATGAATTTGAAGAGTCAAAAGCCCTTACCGAGGACAAACAGCATTTTGTCGGCCTGCCACTGGACGATGAAAATCAGCTCGACTTAACCGATAAATTTATCGCCAGCTGGTGCAGGCAGATTATCACGGAGTTTGGTACTCTTTGATTACTGCTATTTATAAAGATCCGTCGAATGAGTGAAGCCCCTTTAACCGAACTGCCCTGGTATCTGGCAAAACAGCCAGCCCTAACAAACACCAGAGAAATCACCATTATCGGTGCCGGAATCGCAGGCTGCACTGCGGCAGTAGCACTTCAGCGCCGCGGCTTTAAGGTTACTGTTGTCGATCGCCACCCTCAGGCCGGCTCAGAGGCATCGGGCAATTCTCAGGGAATTGTTTACCCGAAATTATCACCACGGGATGATCTCCTACCGCGAGCGAACCTCGCCGCAATACAATTTTGTAGAGACTACTACCAACCTTTTTGGGATCGCGGACTGGGTGCCCAGTGCGGCATTCTAGTGGTGCCGGAAAATCCCAAGAAAGCCGCTGATTTTGCACTGATTAGCCAGCGCTTTGCCGACCGCCCAGAGATAGTTCAGTCAGTCGATAACCAACAGCTCTGCGAACTGGCGGGTATTCCTCTAAGCGCCGAAACCGCGCTCTATTTCCCACAGCTCGGCTGGCTGCCGCCGGCACTGGTCTGTCAGCAACTGTTGCAGACCAATAATATTCCCCTATTACAGGCGGATATTCACAGTCTTGAGCGCGATGAAGATACCAGCAGCTGGGAGCTCGTGGATGGCGATGGGCTCACTGTTCTGAATAGCGAATCGGTGGTGATTGCCAGTGCCTTTGACTGCAAAAATTTTGTCCAGAGCGAACATCTACCGCTGCGCAAAATACGCGGGCAGATCACGCAACTGCCGAGCACTGTCGAGAGCCAAGCCTTAAAAACGGTTATCTGTGGTGAGGGCTATTTCACCCCCGCTGAAGATGGCTTACATAGCTGTGGCGCGACTTATAACAAAGATATTTTCACCCGCGACGTTCGCGACGAAGATCATCTCACCAATATTACCCAGATCAGCGCCACCGACCCGGGGCTAGCGGCAGTAGTCGGCCAACCAAAGATTAAAAACCTCAGCGGTCGCGCCAATTTCCGCTGCACCACCCCGGACTATTTGCCAATTGTCGGCGCTCTGCCAAATATGCCAGAGATGCTTGAGGACTATGCCATTTTGCGCAAGGATGCCAAGACGCTGTTGCCGACTCGCGGCAGCTACCTGGCAAACTTGTATGTTAATTGCGGGATGGGCTCGCGGGGTTTAAGTTATGCACCGCTGACCGCCGAAATACTCGCGGCGCAGATTGCCGGTGAAACACCACCGGTGGATTTGGAGTTGTTAAAGGCGATGCATCCGGCACGCTTTTTAATTCGCGATTTAAAAAGAAAACGTATTTAGGTTTTAATTTTTTGGCTTAAAGAACTCTCCTTAATAAGCTCTCCTTAATAAGCTCTCCTTAATAAGCTCTTTTTAAAGAGATCTGCCCCCATGACGGGCTATATAGCTGGCCGTGACCGTATCCACAGTGACAATATGATTGACCAGCCAGTGGGGGAAATCTTCTTCAACATAGCGCTCAAGTCGCCCCGCAGCGGCCAGATTGTGATCGGATTGCCAGAGTCGGCATTCAATATTCATGTTCCGCAAAAACTGCTGATGCTCCTCGCGGTGCTGTTCTCGGGCGGGAAATTGGTACTCTTCCATATACTTCTCTTCTAGATGAAAGTGATTGACCGTATCTGCAAGCAGCTTATCCAGACACTGATCTATGCTCTTTTCAACCGAGCTTAAATCAGTTTTGGCAATCTCTAAAAGGCGTTTAATCTCATTGGCGTCATCAAACGCTTTGCGGTGCTCAGCATTCATAAACTCAAGATCTACCTGAGGTGTACAATCGAAATCTGTCATGACTAACCCCCTCTGTATATATCCTACCTCTAAAATTTTTCAGGCTAGCAGATTTATTATCCACAACCGTTGATAGCAATCAATGCTGATGGACTTTGTCTGTATATGTCTTATCATCCCTAACCAAAGATCAACTGTCATTTAACTGCTATTTACTGCAAAAGAACACCTGTTTATGAAATATATTGGAGCCCATGTCAGCGCCGCTGGCGGCATTGAAAATGCACCGCTTAACGCCCATAAGATTGGCGCCACGGCCTTTGCCTTCTTTACCAAAAACCAGCGTCAATGGCAGGCAAAGCCCCTCACAGAGCAAAGTATCGAAGCCTTTAAAGAAAACTGTGCGCTGTACAATTTCACCCCGGAACAGATTCTTCCCCATGACAGCTACCTGATTAATCTCGGTCATCCAGAGCGTGAGGGGCTGGAGAAATCACGCGAGGCATTTGTCGATGAGTTACAGCGCTGTGAGCAGTTAAGCCTTAAATACCTCAACTTCCATCCCGGCAGTCACCTGCGCAAAATCACCGAAGACGAGTGTATTAAGGCCATCAGTGAGTCGATTAATCTGGCTCTGGATGCCACTTCAGGGGTTACCGCGGTGATTGAAAATACCGCCGGTCAGGGCAGCAATCTCGGCTTTAGCTTTGAACAGCTGGCGGCGATGATCGACGGTGTCGAAGATAAAACCCGTGTCGGTATCTGCTATGACACCTGCCACGCCTTTGCCGCCGGTTACGATATGCGCAGCACCGATGGCTGCGAAAAGGTCTTTGCTGATTTTGAGCGCACGGTTGGCTTTAAATATCTCTGCGGTATGCATCTCAATGATTCGCGCTCGGAATTTTCCAGCCGAGTGGATCGCCACCACAGTCTTGGGCACGGTAATCTGGGTTTAAATGTCTTTCAATTTATTATGCAGGATAAGAGGTTTGACGGTATTCCGCTGGTATTGGAAACCATCGACCCCTCTATCTGGGCCGATGAGATAGATCTGCTGCGCAGTTTTCAGACGCCGATCTAAGCTTTTTAATTAAGCCTCTGAGAACTGTTGCGCGGCCAGTAATCCTCGGCGGTAAATATCAGCGCTGGCACTGCTATCTCCAGCTTTATCAAGCACCTCAGCCAAGGCAATAAATCCCTGAGTCGTTGGTCGCAGTGCCACGGCCTCAGTCAAGTAATCTCGCGCCTTGCCCCAAAAACTCAGCCGCTGGCAGATCAACCCCAGCGCTAACAATAGATCCGCATCTTCACGGTGCTTCTGCAGCCATTTTTCCGCCTGTATCAACTGCTTATCCGGAGTTTGCGACTGCAGCTCACCAAAGCGCATTACCAACTGCGGATGCCAGTGATTATTTAGCGCCTTGACCAATAGCCCCTGCTGTTTTTCAACAGCGCCCACTCGGCTTAAACAATCTGCATAGACCGCAATCATCTGCGGATTTTTATGCAGCCTTTTTGGGCTGTAGTACCAGATATCTTCAAGCAATGCCTTTTGCTCACTGGCGGGAAGTTCTGGGTCTGGGCTGTATTCATCGAGCAGACTGCAGTAAACATCCAGCTCAAGATTGGCCAGCGCGTCGCCGCTAACCACTTTGTAATGTTTGAGATCGCGCAGCAGCGTCTGCAATGGGCCCCAGTCTTCGGCCATATAATAGGCATCGGCCATAAGCCTTAATAGACCGCGATCACTGGGTTTTTTGCTGTGCATTGGACGCAGGATTTTCAGTGCCTCTGCGGGCTTTTCCTCAAGCAGTAAAAGCTCCGCCAAGGCTTTGTCGGCGACAGAACTGCCCTTGGGGTAAGTTATTTTTAAGCGTTTCAAAAGCTGTCGGGCCTGATCGATCTGATTGTTGTCAGCCGCGGCTCGTGCGGCAAACAATAAATTAACCACCGGCATCGCCGATTTATCCGCTGACTGGGCTAATAATTTCTCCGCCTGCTGCCAGTCATCATCGGCGAACAACAGGAGGCCCTCGGCGGTCTGGTTAATTTTTCGAGCACTGCGGCGACTGTTCCACCAGAGTCGAAATCCTCCGGCCCCAGCTATCCAGCGCCAGGTGAGAATAAACCACAGCAGCAGTCCAGTAGCGGTGAGATAAATCAGCAGCCCAGTCCAAGCGCTCATTTCAATACTGAAAGTCTCGAAGCCAAGCAGGATATAACCGTTGCCAAACTGTAGAACCCAAACCAGTGCAGCACCGATCAACAGCGATAGCATCAACAGAACAAGCAGTTTTCTCACTTCTGCGGCTCCCCGTCGGTGATGCGACTTTGACGCAGGTTAAGCATGGTCTGAACCGCAGCTATAGAGCCAGAGATATCTGGCAAACCCTGAATAATTTGCCGCTCGCTCAACGTATTTAAGCGTTCAATTAAGGCCTGACTCTGGCTGTTTAATTGAAAATATCGAACTAGTAAGGCCGCACTTTTTTCCAGACTTGCGCGGTAAATAACCTGTTCCTCGCGCAGCAGAGCACTCTGCGCCTGCTCGACTAATAGAAAAATATTATTCTGGATAATAGACTGTTCATTACTGGTCAACAGCGGTTCTATCGGCTGCTGGCGTTTTTGCACAACAATCAACTGACCGAGCTTTTGGCTAAAGCGCTGAAAGCTATCAAGCAGCGAGCGCGTCTGCTCTGTGTCAGTAGCAGCATCAACTATCTCTGGGGTTTGCGATGCTGGGGCGGGCTCAATAATCGACAGCTGCTTAATGGCCTTGGAGATCGCCTCTAACTCAAGATAGATACCCTCGCGATCAACCTTGCCGGCCATTCGCAGTGCCGCGATATCCTCGGCTAACGCTCGGCGCACCGGCAGCAACTCGGGGTCGTTGAGTTGGACAAAAATAGTATCGACATTCTCCAGTATGGCCAGGGGATTCTCGGTGCTGCGCTCAACCTGTAAACGCTGATTGGCCAGGCGAATCAAGTAGGCTGCCTCGGAGAGCAACCAGTCGCCGCGGCTGGCGGTGCCGAGCTGCAAAATTCGTTCGGCCTGAGAGTTTAATCTCAGGTTCATCGAGTAGATCTGGTCTTTAAGTTGGGATTCAAGCTGGCCAATGAACTGCGACTGCTGCTGAATTGTCTGGCGATTTAGCTGTTGCTGTTCGACTAGCTTACTCTCCGTCGCGGCTAAATCTTGCTGCAGACTCTCTGAGATTCCGGCTCTGCTCTCCAGCTGAGTCTGCCATTCAGTCCAACCTATCCAACCGGCAACACCCAGTGCACCGATTAACAGAACAACCAGTAGGGTTTTAATCCAAGGAAAGGCTTTTTTAGAATCGGTCCCAGAGCTTTTCTTCGGTTTTTTCGGCGATGCTGAAGGCTTTTCAGGCACTGCTTTAGCGGTTTTTGTTGCAACAGGCTCGGAAGTCGATTTTTCGCTTGCCTGAGGCGGTGTTGTTTTTTTATCCGTCACCATTTTTCCTCTTGGATCCTGGGGCCCTTTATCTTTAGGGTTGGTTAATTAAAGAGTAGCCCGTGATGGGGTTTCTATGCAACAGGCTAACTCTTAATAGCTAATTAATCGCCTTATAGACAGCCGCAAGCATAGACTTCGGCAGAGCATTTTCAGCACTGAAAACTTGCCGGTAACCCAAGTCTCTGGCGATTGCGGCAACCCGCTCACTGGGAACAACCACGGCAGTGTCGGCAGTCACTCTCGCCTCACCCCCCTCATCTCTCTCACCCATGGCCTCTATCAGTTCGCCACTGTGGGCAATCAGGCAGTCAGTTTGCTGCTGCCGTGCCAGCGCTAGCTGCTCAGTATCAATAACTCGTCTGTAGAGCTCGCAGTATTCAACCCGCGCGCCGCGCTCAATCAATGTCTCGCCGAGAATTTCTCGACCGCCAACGCCACGGAAAATAATAATCCGCTGATTTTCCAATTCCTGTAGCTGCTCTAACTTTAATAGCTCTTCGCTATTTTGACGGCCGCTGGGATGAAGGGCATCAATACCCCCCTGCTTTAATAGCTCGGCGGTGCGCTCACCCACCGCAAAATAATCAATACCCACCGGCAACATCGGCCAGTATTTATCGATCCATTCAAGAGATAATTCTGCGGCATTGCCACTGACCACTATGGCTTTATGAAAATTATCTAGCTCGAGAATCTGGTCTTTTATCTTCTGGCTTTCTTGCTCCTGGCTTTCGACAACAGCTCGAACAGTCATCACCGGCCGGTGAGTAACTTCGGCACCGTTGTCTTCCAGCATGGCTATTAGCTGATCGTCCTGGCGCTGCGGTCTAATCAACAGTATGCGTTTGGCCGCCAAGCTGGTTTTATCAGCGTGATCAGTCATCAGTCGCTTCCGTAAACCTCAGCTAAAATATCTCCCGCACCGGCAGCCAGAAGCCGCTCGGCAAGTTCAATACCCAGTGCTTCGGCGGACTCTCCGGGGCCGGAAATTTCACTCTCGAGAATCACCGAGCCATCGACACTGCCAACCAGTGCGCGAACGCTTAAATCTTGATTGTCCCCAAGCTCTGCATAGCAGGCGATGGGTACCTGACAGCCGCCCTGCAGATGGCGATTAAGGGCTCGCTCTGCGGTCACTCGGGTATGAGTATCCGGATGATTTAAGGGGGCCAAAAGATCGAGAGTAGCCTGATCATTGTTGCGACATTCGATACCCACGGCTCCCTGGCCTCCGGCCGGCAAGCACAGGTCTGCCGGTAGCCGCGATGCAATTCTTGACTCCATACCCAAACGAATCAGACCGGCGCTGGCGAGAATAATTGCCTGGTAATCACCGGCATCCAGTTTGGCCAGACGGGTATTCACATTGCCACGCAGGTCTTTAATTTTTAGGTTGGGGAAGTTTGCGCGTATCTGACACTGACGACGCAGGCTGGAGGTACCCACCACTGCCCCATCAGGCAGCTGTTCCAGAGTTTTGTATTGATTGGAGACAAAGGCATCCAGAGGATCTTCACGTTGACAGATAACCGCCAGTCCCAGACCGGGTGGAAATTCCATGGGCACATCTTTCATTGAATGCACGGCTATATCAGCACGATCGTCGAGCATTGCGACCTCGAGCTCTTTAACAAACAGCCCTTTGCCGCCGACCTTGGCCAGCGGCGTATCCAACAGCACATCGCCGCGGGTGGTCATGGCAACTAGCTGCACATCCAGATCGGGGTTGTGCTTGAGTAGCTCGGCTTTAACAAATTCGGCCTGCCAAAGTGCCAGTGGACTCTTTCGCGTAGCAATTCGGATAGTTTGAGATATAGATTGTGACACTGGAATTCCATCGCTAATAATTTATAAGGGCGACATTATCGACGATTTTGACACAGTTGGGCAGCTTTAAAGGAAGCTATTTTAAAACCTATTAGAGCTCCGGCAGCAGCTGGCGTAATTTGGGTTCCAGTCGTCGGCTGACCACCGGTTTAATACTGATATCGCGAATACTGACCTGAAGGTGTCCATCAATAAACGAGAGTCCCTCAATAGCCTCTCTGGCCACCAGTGCATTGCGGTGAACGCGTACAAACAGATCGGGGAATTCCTCTTCAATCTCTTTTAAGGTGTCCGACAAAACGGCTTCACTGTTAGCCAGATGAGCAGTGACATATTTTTGTTCGGCCTGTAATAGCAGGATTTTTTTAATCGGGATCAGGTCGATACCCTGATGAGTGCGGCTACACAGATGACGGCGCTGGCTCTGATTTTGGGACCGATTATTAATTTGCGCTCGGGTCTTGCGACTGGCGCGCTCAATAGCCAACCGCAGCTCGTCGAATTTAACCGGCTTTAACAGGTAGGCGCAGGCCTGAGCATCGAAGGCGCGCAGGGCAAAGTCGTCAAAGGCAGTGCAAAAAATAACCGCTGGTGGCAAGCTCATCTCGGCGATAACTTTGGCCGCTTCAAGACCGTCCATTTCCGGCATACGGATATCCATAAGGACTATATCCGGACAGTATTTTACCGTTAATTGAACAGCTTCAAGCCCGTTAGCGGCCTGGCCAACAATGCGCACATCAGACATTTTTTCAAGATGCTGCTGCAGGCGAATCCTTGCCAGCGGCTCATCATCGGCGATCAGTACCTTGACCATATTTAACCCTCCGTTGGTTTAAATCGCATCCTTGTATGGTAATGATTTTGCTTTACAGTTTCCTGCAACTCTGCCTGTTGGTTAAAAAAAACATCCAGACGATGGCGTAAATTATTGATCGCCATATTGTGTCCTGCAGGCTTTTTAAATAGCTGCCCAGTCTGCGTTTCCAGACTATTAACTAGATCTATGCAGACCCATTCGCCATCCTGATAGATCCTCACTTTCAGGTAGCCGCCCTTCTGTGCAGGCTGAATGCCATGAAAGACGGCGTTTTCAATTAACGGCTGCAGCATCAGTGCCGGCACAGTAATATTTGCCAAGTCGACCTCGATCTCCCAGTCGTATTGTAGGCGCTCGGCCAGACGCAACTTTTCAATCTGCAGATATTTTTTGCAGCTGTCGACCTCTAACTGCAGGCTGACACCCTCGCTGCCGTTATTGAGGGCGTAGCGAAATAGATCACAGAGGTTTTCCAATGTCTGCTCGGCTTTATCCGGGTCAATGCGGATCAGGCTCGCCAAGCTGTTCATGCTGTTAAATAGAAAGTGCGGGCGGATTTTTGATTGCAGGGCTTCAATCCGCGCCTGCTGGCTAGCACCCTGTTGCTGGCGCAATTGATGCTGCAGATAAAACAGCCTAAGTATTGCCCCGGCAGGTATCGCGGCGATAAGCACTGTATCAACAATTAATAGGTAATCTACTCGCCATACAGTGCTGAGCAGGTAGTTACGCCACAACTCTATAAGCGTCGCGCAAATCGCTGCGGCCAACAGTACCAGCGAATAATTAATCAGGGCGATTTGGCGTAGCGGCAGATGAATCAGAAAACGCCGCCCCTGGCATAAAAATACGGCACTGAGCAGTGCTATCCAGAATATTTCCAGAGATATTTTCGCCAAAAACAGAAAATCGAAGGCGGATATGCCCGTGCGCACAAGCGTCATTAACACCGCCAATAGACCGGCGATAACCAATAATCCCAACAATCCCTGCCCACGACAGAGGTCTGGAATAAAATAATTGTCTAATTGAGCCTGTTTTTTCCCTGAATCACTCATTCGAGTTTCTGCTCATCCCTGTGATTAGCTATAATCCTAGTCGCGAAATAACAACCGAGCAAATAAGTCGAATGAGTCAATCTGAGAAAAACACTATGAATAAGCCGTCAGCCCCGAAAACCAATCAGGCTTGGGGAGGCCGATTTAACGAACCGGTCGATGACTTTGTCGCTCGCTTTACCGCATCGGTAAATTTTGATCAGCGCTTCTATCGTCAAGATATTCAGGGTTCAATCGCCCATGCAAAAATGCTCTGCGAGGCAGAAGTATTAACCGCCGATGAGCGCGACCAGATTATTAACGGCCTGCAGGAAATCGAAGCGCAGATTGAGTCCGGCGAGTTCGTCTGGTCTATTCCCCTTGAAGATGTGCATATGAATATTGAGGCTGCACTGACCGAAAAAATCGGTATCGTTGGCAAAAAATTACATACCGGACGCTCACGCAACGATCAGGTAGCCACCGATATTAAGCTCTGGCTGCGCGACCAGATTGATCAGATTGGACCAATTTTGACTCGCCTGCAACGCGGCATGATTGAGTTGGCGGCGAGTGAAGCCAACACCATTATGCCCGGTTTTACTCATCTGCAAACCGCACAGCCGGTCACCTTTGGCCACCATCTGCTGGCTTGGAATGAGATGCTTGAGCGCGACTACAGCCGTCTACAAGACTGCCGCCAGCGACTTAACCAAAGTCCGTTGGGCGCTGCTGCTCTGGCTGGAACCACCTATCCGATCAATAGACAGTACACCGCTGAAGCGCTATCTTTTGATAAGCCTACGGAGAACTCTCTGGATTCGGTAAGTGATAGAGACTTTGCCATCGAGTTCTGCGCCTTCTCAAGTATTTTGATGACTCACCTTTCGCGTATGTCGGAAGAGTTGGTGCTGTGGACCTCAGCGCAGTTTCAGTTTATTAACCTGCCAGATCGTTTCTGCACCGGCTCTTCAATTATGCCGCAGAAAAAGAATCCCGATGTGCCAGAACTGGTGCGTGGTAAAACCGGTCGCGTTAACGGTCATTTAATTGCCCTGCTGACTCTGATGAAAAGTCAGCCGCTGGCTTACAACAAAGACAATCAGGAAGATAAAGAGCCGCTATTTGATGCAGTAGATACAGTGAGCGACTGCCTGCGCGCCTTTGCCGATATGATTCCGGCCATTGAGTCACGCAAAGACGAGATGTATGAAGCGGCGCGCCGCGGTTTCTCAACAGCCACAGATTTGGCTGACTATCTGGTGGGTAAAGGTATTGCCTTTAGGGACTCACATGAAATTGTCGGCAAGTCGGTTGCCTATGGTATTGCTGAAAACAAAGATCTTTCGGAGATGTCCCTTGAAGAGTTACAGCAGTTCTCCAGTGAAATTAGCGCAGATGTTTTTGATGTATTGACGCTGGAAGGTTCTGTGGCTGCCCGCGATCATCTGGGTGGAACAGCTCCGGCACAGGTTAAAGCAGCAGCGCAGCGCGCTCTGGCTAAACTCGATATACGCTGAAGCTTTTACGGGCGGAAGTTTGTAAAGCGGCTAAAAAGAAAACTCAATCGTCTCGCCTGCCTGAGCCCGGCAGGCTTCGCTTAACATAGAGGTCAGCAGTTCACCGCTGACCGTGTTGTGCCACTGGTCACCGTCAAGTTTAAAGTGAAAGCCGCCGGATTTAGCCGCCAGCCATATTTCACTGACTGCGGACTGGCGCGAGAGAATAATCTGCGAGCCATTGGTTTCACAGGTGATGGTCAGCATACCGGCACTGTTTTCGTAATCGAGATCGGCGCCGCTATCATCAATGGTCTCTTCAATTGAGAACATCAGCTCGTCGACTATCTGGTTAAACTGCGCTTCATTCATTGTTCTGTTGCCCTTAATTTTATTTTGTCGCTGTTCGCTGCTTGATTGCCACAGCTTGTCTGGTCATATTGTTGGTATTGATTGCCGCTGCGGCTATACTGGCCAACTTGTTATAGGCGGGTCTATTAAGGCAGGAATTATAAACTATGTACCGACAATTACTTCCCCAATTACTGCGAAAAATTGCGCTAACTGCTACTGCAATAGGCGCTGCAGTTATATTAGTTATCGGCCTGTCTGGCTGTGGCAATAAAGGTGATCTGTATCTGCCGGAAGATACTGCAAAAACTTTTAGCTCTGCAGCCGATTCTGCAACCAACACTCTAATTGACCAAAGCGAACTCTAAGAAATTATGCACAACGCCGTTACCACCCAAAATGGGAATCTTTTTATTGAGGGCACCGCTCTCGAAACCATCGCCACTCAATATGGCACGCCGAGCTATGTCTACAGTAAAGCGGCGATCAGCAATAATTTTCTCGCCTATCAGGAGGCTCTTGCAGAAAAACAGCATCTGATTTGTTATGCGGTTAAAGCCAATTCAAATATTGCCGTGCTCCAGACACTGGCAGAGCTTGGCGCCGGTTTCGATATTGTCTCCAGCGGCGAACTTGAGAGAGTTTTACGCGCCGGTGGCGATCCCGCCAAGGTGGTATTTTCCGGTGTGGCAAAAACAGCTGATGAAATGCGCCGTGCCCTTGAGGTCGGTATTCACTGTTTTAATGTCGAATCTGAAGCGGAGCTGGAGTTACTCAATAGCACAGCCGCCGCCTGCGACCTGACTGCGGATATCTCGCTACGGGTTAATCCGGATGTGGATGCACAGACTCATCCCTATATTTCGACCGGCTTAAAAGAGAACAAGTTTGGTATTGATATCAATCTGGCACCGCAGGTCTATCAGCGTGCCGCGCAGATGAGTCATATCAATGTTGTTGGTGTGGACTGCCATATTGGCTCGCAGCTTGTGGATACAGCCCCTTTTGTGGCGGCACTTGAGCGCTTGCTGGCGCTGGTTGACCAACTGGCAGAGCAAAATATCAAGCTGCAACATATAGATATTGGCGGCGGTCTGGGCGTTCGCTATGAGAGCGAAGAGCCGCCGACAACCGGCGCCTATATGTCTGAGATTTTGCCACTGCTAAAAGGCCGCAGTGAAACACTGGTTCTCGAGCCGGGTAGATCGATTACCGCCAATGCCGGCGTTTTGCTGACTCAGGTTCAATACCTAAAGAGCAATGGAGAGAAAAACTTTGCCATTGTCGATGGCGCCATGAACGATATGATTCGCCCGGCGCTCTATCAGGCCTGGATGGATATTCAACCGGTCAGTGCCACAGACGCAGAGACTCACAGCTACGATGTGGTCGGCCCAGTCTGCGAAACCGGTGACTTTCTGGCCAAGGATCGCCAACTGGCGATTAGCGCAGGGGATTATCTATGTCTGTTTTCTGCCGGCGCCTATGGTTTTGTAATGAGCTCAAATTACAACAGCCGTCCGCGAGCTCCGGAATTGATGGTCGATGGTGATCAGGTGCATGTTATTCGCCAGCGCGAAAGCATCGAAGACCTGCTTAACGGCGAGCAGTTACTGCCCGCGACACAGGGATAAACCAACAATGTTGATGAAATTTACCAAGATGCACGGCCTCGGCAATGACTTTGTGGTGATTGATGCGGTAACACAAAATGTTCGTGTTACCGCGTCTATGGCGCGACGTCTCTCTGACCGTAAAACCGGTATTGGCTGTGATCAGGTATTGATTGTCGAACCCCCTTCAGAGCCGGATATTGATTTTAATTACCGTATCTTTAACTGTGATGGCGCTGAAGTTGAACAGTGTGGCAATGGCGCCCGCTGTCTGGCGCGCTTTGTTCAGGATCGTCGCCTGACCGGCAAAAATCCGATTCGGGTTAAAACCTCCAATCGGGTTATTGAACTGAAGATGGAAAATAAAACACAGGTTGCTGTGGATATGGGTGTTCCGGAACTCGAGCCGGCCAATATCCCCTTCGAAGCTGCTGATAAAGCAACGCTCTACGAGATTGATGTAGACGGCCAAACTCAACAGATCGCAGCGGTTTCCATGGGTAATCCCCACGCTGTGCTTAAAGTTGACGATGTCGCCAGTGCACCAGTTGCCGAATTGGGGGCTAAACTAGAATCACATCCGCGCTTTCCCAACCGCGTCAATGTTGGCTTTATGCAGATACTCAGCCGCAATGAAATTAAATTGCGCGTTTTTGAGCGCGGTGTCGGCGAGACCGAAGCCTGTGGCAGCGGTGCCTGCGCAGCTGCAGTAGCGGCATTAGAACAGGGTTTGGTAGACTCTCCAGTTACTATGCAGCTAACCAGAGGCAACTTAAAAATAGACTGGCAAGGCGCGGGCCATGCGCTGATAATGACAGGGCCGGCAGCAACCGTTTTTCATGGACGCATAAGAATATGAGCAAAGATACCGAGACTGAAATCGAAACCAAAACCGACCCAAAGGAAAAAATAGTTCGCGAATTTCTTCGCGACAATCCTACTTTTCTCGATAAGAACACCGATATCCTCGAGTGTCTGGTGCTGCCGCACAATAGTGGCAAAGCTGTATCGCTGGTTGAGCGTCAGGTTGGCGTGCTGCGCGACCGCAATAAAGAGATGCGCGCGCGACTGGACAATATGCTGCAAACCGCCCATGACAATGATCTGTTATTTGAAAAAACCAAACGTCTGGTGCTCAATCTGCTTGAAGCTAAAAATCTATCAGCCCTGATTGAGACTGTATATGACAGTCTTGGCAAGGATTATGGAATTGAGTTCTCAAGCCTGACCCTGCTCGGTGATGAGAAAAAATTGCCGCGTACCATGGCTCGAGTTTCGACCATGGAAAAAGCCAATGAGCGAATTGGCACTCTACTGGGCGCCAACCGCGCTGTATGCGGAATTTTGCGTGAAGATGAGATGACTTTTTTGTTTGGTGAAAGAGGCCGCAATGTGGGTTCTGTCGCCGCAGTGCCTCTGCGTTATGACAACCTTTACGGCATTCTCGCGGTGGGCAACAGCGACCCCAACTTCTACAAAAGCAGTATGGGGACTCTGTTTCTCAGCTATATCGCAGAAATTCTCAATCGGGTTATACCCAGCCACTTAAAATAAACTTCTTTTTAAGAAGAGCTTTTCATGTAAAGGCCGTTAAAGAGCTTTTTAACGGCTTGGCTTTTTCTTGCCCGAGCTGGCTGGCGCTGCATTGCGGCGTCTTTTAGAGGATTTGCCGGCGCCCTTACCTTTGCCAGCAGCACCTGAAGGGCCTCTTTTCTTTTTGCCCCTGGTTTTGCCGTTGGTTTTGCGCTTTGCATCATGCTCTCTGGCCATCTCTTTGGCTTTATCAGAGACTTTAACTTTAGCGGCTTTTCCAGAGCCCGGGGATGCAGAGGATTTTGGCTGTTCGGCCAGTTCAAAATCAATCTTGCGCTCATCCAAATTAACCCGCACCACTCTGACTTTTAATTTGTCACCAAGGCGGAAGACCCTGCCAGTACGCTCACCGACCATACGGTGCTGGGCAGCTTCGTGATAGTAATAATCCTTGGGCAGGCCGGTCACATGAATCAGCCCTTCGACATACAGATCATCGAGCATCACAAACAGCCCAAATCCGGTGACTGCACTGACAACCCCAGTATATTCTTCACCGACCCGATCCAGCAGATATTCACATTTTAACCAGTTGACTACATCCCGTGTCGCCTCGTCGGCACGCCGTTCAGTCACCGATAGGTGAGTACCGGTCTCGTCGAGACGGGGTAGTTCGTAGGGATAGATATCCGGCTTGGCAAGTTCAGCGGCACCTTTAACTCGCACCACGCCAGAGACTTTTTTGTTGCTGCGGATAAGATGGCGAATCGCGCGGTGCACCAGAAGATCCGAGTAGCGTCGAATAGGTGAGGTGAAATGGGTGTAGGCATCAAAAGCCAGACCAAAATGGCCGAGATTTTCAGATTGGTAAACTGCCTGACTCATTGAGCGCAGCATCACGGACTGAATCACCGAGGCATCATCGCGTTTGCCAACCGATCTTAAAACCCGCTGATAGTCTTCAGGTTGCGGTTCATCACCACCCCCAAGACCTATACCCAATTCACCGAGAAAATCTCTTAGAGAGGACAGACGTTCTTCGCTGGGGCCTTCATGAACACGATAGAGGGCCGGCAGCTTGGATTTTTCGAGGAATTGCGCGGTGCAGACATTGGCTGCCAGCATACATTCTTCAATTAGACGGTGAGCTTCGGTGCGCTTTACCGGAATTATCTGGCTGATCTTGCGCTGGCCATCAAAGAGGATTCGCGTTTCCTGGGTATCAAAATCAATTGCGCCACGTTCGTTGCGGCGTTTGTGTAACCGCGCGTATAGATCGTGGAGGGCATCTATATGGGGCAGAATTGCGGCGAACTGATCCCGTGCATTGGAAGATTCACCGCTGCTTCTCTCTTCGATAATCTGTGCCACCTGGGTGTAGGTGAGCCGCGCATGGGAGTGCATAACCGCTTCGTAAAACTGGTATTTGGTGACATCACCTTCAGCGTTAACCTGCATTTCACAGACCATACACAGGCGATCTTCTGCGGGATTTAATGAGCAGAGTCCGTTGGAGAGTTTTTCCGGCAGCATGGGTACTACATGGTTGGGAAAATATACCGAGTTGCCGCGTTCAAAGGCCTGCGCATCTAATGCGCTGCCCGGCTTTACGTAATGGGAAACATCGGCGATCGCGACGATTAGCTTCCAGCCACCACGGGGTTTCGGCTGACAGAAAACCGCATCGTCAAAGTCACGGGCATCTTCACCGTCAATGGTGACCAGCGGCAATTCTCTCAAATCGACGCGAAAATCCTTGTCGGTTACATGGTCCGGTATGGCATCGGTTTCGGCCTTAACCTCGTCATTCCAATGATGGGGAATGCCGTAGTTACGAATCGATACTTCGATTTCGAGGCCGGGATCAAGATGATCTCCTAACACTTCGCTAATCCGTCCAGCGGGAGGACTATTCCGCGATGGCGCTTCAGTGATGTCTACCAGAACAATCTGACCGGCCTGAGCACCGCAGAGTTGATCGGCGGGAATCAAGATATCCTGACTGATACGTGGATTGTCCGGGCGTATAAAGTGAATACCACTCTCACAAAAATAGCGGCCTACTAGCTGACGGGTTTTGCGTTCAACCACATCAACCAATGTGCCTTCGGGCCGTCCACGACGATCCCAGCCGGCAATTCTTAACAGTACTATATCGCCATCAAAAACTCGTCGCATCTGGCGGCTTGAAAGATAAATGTCCTGATCACCGCCCTGCAGCGGCGTAACAAATCCATAACCCTCAGGATGCCCAATAACGCGGCCTTTCACCAGATTGAGCTTGTCGAGGGTTCCGTAACCACCGGTTCTGTTGCTGGCTATCTGACCATCTCGCTCCATGGCACGTAGGCGACGGCGCATGGCTTCGACCTGCTCCTCATCAACCAGTTTGAGTCCAGCGCAGATCTCTTCGTGGGTCATTGGGCCGACACTTTCGCGGAGATAGTCCAACACAAACTCTCGGCTTGGAACCGGACGCTGGTATTTAGCGGCTTCACGAGTCGCGTAGGGATCAATATTTTTACTTTTTCGTGGCATAGGACTATGGGCTACTTTTTGTCGGAATTGATATTAGTTCTGTTTATTTCTTTTTCAATAAGAGTCGCAGTCTATGTCTTATAGGCGATTGAGTAAAAGAAATTCTCCAGACAAAAAAAATCGGGCTATCTGAAACAGGTTCAGGCCCGAGGATTAATAAAAGCTGACTAAAAAAACTGAACAAAAGACTGGGAGATGCGAAAGAGTATATTCTCAGTAAATCTAATGTACCCAACAAATAAAAATTGACTCGCACCATCCTTGGTGCACGACTTCCTAGTCGCCATGTATTTACACAAAACTATCGGTGGTAAGCTAAATAGGCTTTCTTCCTTAGTAGCCAACTCCCTGTCAGCTAAGCCTTAAGCATCCTGCTTATTAGCACCTTCTGTAAAACAGCAGTGTAGGTCTGTTATTCAGTCACCAGTAGTGTCCCTTTGTACGCATCATGCTAGGGAGTCAATACGAGTTAACATAATATGGCGGTTTTAATAAAAAAAACATTACACTGACGGATTAATACCAAAGGATTAGTTAGTGCACATATTTCTGCCGTCTATTCAAAGACAAACGCTTTAATATGCTGGCGAATATCCTCGACTCTACGCAAGTTTACCTCAGCATTAAGGCTTCCGTAGTCGGCACGGAACTGCATTACCAGCTCGCGTAATTCAGACATCCCATACAGACCTGAGAGCCCCATAAGATCGTGGATAATGCCCCGCAAACTGGCATTCTCGTTGTTCTGCAGCTGAATATCTATCTTATCAAGATTTTCGTATAAGGCTTTCTTCAGCTCGTCCACTGGCACTACTGTCGAGAGTAATCCCATACCAGAACTTTGCTCTCTACCCTGAGACTGGGGGAGCACCTTTATCAGGCTGCTGATCAACTTGTCCTCATCCACCGGCTTTAACAGCATCATCACCGCACCGGCCTTTTTTATTCGCTCCTGCTCAGCCAGGGTCACATCTGCGGTTAAACCAATAATTGGCAGACTCTCTCCGGATTGCTCAACAATAGTCTCGCAGGCGGTGATGCCATCCACAATCGGCATATGGATATCCATTAAGATTGCATCCAGATGGAGTTTTTCAGCGATATCGATTGCTTCTAAGCCATTATCGGCGGTTAAGCATGAGGCGCCGTAGGCATTTAGCAGGCGGACAATTAGTTTCTGATTAAACGCATTGTCTTCTGCAACCAGAACAGTCACTCCGCTGAGTATTTTATCTGGATCGCGGTTTTCCAGCGGATTGGCAATCTTTACCTGCGGTTCGCCAGCTTCTGCAGCGGCTAACCTGCAGGTAAATGAAAATACTGAACCCTGCCCCAGTTTGCTGCGAACCTTAATTTCACCGCCCATTGCCTGTACCAGACTTTTACAGATTGAAAGCCCTAGACCGGCACCACCAAAGCGGCGATTGATCGAGGTATCTTCCTGCGAAAACGGGTCGAATAGTACTGGGATTTTTTCCTCTTTAATGCCTTTACCCGTATCTTCAACTGCACAGTGCAAGACAACCCCGCTATCTTCATCAGCGATACAGGCAATAGAAACCTTGACCCCACCGTGATCGGTAAACTTAACCGCATTACTCAACAGGTTGCTGATCACCTGAGTAAAGCGCACCGGGTCGCCAAGCAGTATTTTCGGGACATTCTCATCTATGCTGTACTTTAGGCTGAGCCCTCTCTCATCAGCCCGCGGGCCATGAATGGCAATAAGATCGGCCATCCAGGAATCAATATCGAAGGAGACCTTTTCCAGGGTGAATCCACCGGCTCTTGCTTTGGAAAATTCTAAAATATCGTCAATCATGGTCAGCAGCATATTTGAGGACATACTAATAATCCGCAGGCTTTCATCGCGTTTCTCAGCATCGCTCTCTGCTGCCAACAATTTTGAGAAACCAATAACCGCTGTTAACGGTGTACGCAATTCATGACTCATGCGTGCCAGAAACTGATCCTGCGCTTCCATGGCATCTTCCAATTCGATCAAGGTAATCTGCAGCTGAGCGGTAGCTCTGGCGACTTCGCTCTGCATCCGCACATTATATTGGCGCACGCTGGTCGATAGCTGATTGATTCCCGATGCCAATTTGCGAAGCTCTATCGGCCCCTCTTCTGTGGCATAAATACTCAGGTTGCCGGCCTCCATGGTATCTACGGTGGCGGTCAGGTTTTCCAGCGGACGGGAGATACTGCGTCCAATGCGCATAGCGATCCAGGCGGCAATCAGCAGACCCAGAGTCGACACCACGAGCACCGCAAAAATTCCCTCGCGCCTCTGCTCCATTAATATCTCATCAGTCAGTGATACCACAACCCAACCGATCACCTCAGGTTCAGGGTTAATGCCTTCGTCATAATCCAGTAAAGGTATCCCCTCCCGTGTTATCGGGGCATAGAAGTACCAGAGGTGATCGGCATAAAACGGCTTGACCAGATCGTCTTCATCTTGATCTTTCAACACTGACAGATCAAAACTACCCATGGTGACATTGGTTTCTTGACTGAGATTGTAAAAGGCAATTCCCTTCACCGAGGGAATATCCAACACTGACTCGCCGAGATCTCTTAGCATTTCCTGATTATTCGAATATAGAGCGAACTCAGCACTGGATGAGACCTGCTGAACCGCAATGCCACCAATGTTTTTTAAGTTCGCCAGCAACAGAGTACGCTGACTGGAGATCATATAACTAGCTAAAACCATGCACAGCAGCGTCAAGGGCAACAAAGAAGTAACCAGCAGCCTTGAGTGAATACTTGAAAACCTTTTATTGGCTGCCATTATTTGGCCTCCTGGCTAAAGTGGTCGCGATAGAACTGTTCAGTTTGCAGCTTGATTTTTAAGTTGGCGGCGACAGATTGATTAAAGTTCAGAGAGTAGTAGGCCGGCTTATTTGAGCTGCCAACGGTTGCGCTTGTGGAATTCAAAAGCCAATCCACAGTATCTTCAGCAACGTCCGCCGGGGATGAATAGATAGCGGCTAATGCCCCGGCTTTTAGGTAGCTTTTTGAGAAGGCGATTACCGGCACCTTATGTCGGTAACTTAGATGTAATATCCATTTCGCCGTGGCGATATTGATCAGTCTGCTGTCAGAAATAGGAATAAATACATCACTGCGGCTGAGAACCGGCTCGATCTTGTGAATAGGGTTGTCTTTGGCGCTGATGGAAACAAACTGCGGCTGCAAGCCACTGTTAGTAATATATTTGCTGAGTTCAGGCTGCCGGTGAACTGATGCCGGCCCGAGCATCACGCCAACTCCAGATGAGTCTGAAACTAGTAACTTAGCCAATTGAATACTGCGGGTAACTGGCTGATCAAGGCAGATTGAGGATACCTGTGCTGCAAATGCAGCTTCGATTGAACCATAGTGTTTTTCTGTCAGCACTGAAAATGCATTTTCAGTGATCAGCACGCTTAATATGGGTGCTTTGGGCCTAGTGCTAAAAACCGTATCAGCCGCTGCCGTGCCTATGGTAACGACAAAATCTGCCGCAGCCAGATCAGTCTTTAGATTTAGTTCTGAATTTCTAAATACTGTATTAAACTCATAGCGCTCTGGACTCTGCTTCTCCAGCTGCTGCTTAACGCTATTTAAGACCTCAACATAGTCAGCTGAAGGTTTACTGGCCACAAACAGTATATTGGATTTTCTATCCGCAAATGCATAGCTGCAGGTAAATATAAGCAGAAACAGGCTCGCCAACCAGTACTTAGCTGATCGGCGAACAGGTTCCATTAACTTATAGGGATTAAATAATGCCACTATAAAGCCGGAGGTCTACCCAAAAATTCATTTATTTTTGACCTTTTTTATACAAACTTGCCACCCGAAACTTTCCATCCAAAACCTAAGGAAGAGTGACTCTAAAACCAAGAATATATCGAGTTTCAAAAAGGTTATGTTGATAAAACTCTGCATATGAGTCACCGGCATTTTGCACGGTAAAAGAAAGATCGACAGTGGATCGATTTATATCCCAGCTCTTCGCTGCCTTTAGATCGACTCTGGTAAATTTATCCATATGCTGACCGCGATAGTGCTGAAGTTTAGAGCTGTAATTTACCGTTGAACTAAGCCTTACTCCTCCTGCAAGCTTATAACTAGCCATAAGCCCAAAGGTATCTTTAAGGCTGTACTTATCAGGATCTCTATATTCCCGACAGGGTTCGCCAGGACTCTCTGGTGAGGTGTAACAGGTTATTCCATCAATATCCGAATAACTGTAATAGGCGCGCAGCAAGAAACGGTCGCTAGGTTTATAAACCGTTTGGATTTCAATACCTCTAACATCCATAGTAGTGTTGTTATCGCGAATATTGACAAAATTATCTAGATCTGGGTAACCATCTCGACGCTCGCCAATAATATCAAGTATCTGCTCGAAGTAGAGACGCATATCCAGACTCAATGCTCTATCCATAAAATAGCCTGCATAGCCAAGCTCGTAACTTTTAAGCTCTTCATTTTTTATATCTGTATCGGAAATACCACCGGCATCAAGAATAATGTCTCTAAACGCTGGGTTGCACTCTGGAGCGCTTGAGCCAGAACTGCATTCCTGAGGGTTTACATAGCGAACCAAACCCATCTGATTATTTTCAAGCAGGGTTGGCGCTCGGAAACTGCGATTTAAGGCAACCCTAAACATATGGTCTTCACTAAACAGGTAATTCGTCGCAAGCCTATAAGAGCCATAAACATTAGCGCTATCTCTATCTTCAAGAATAGCACCGGCATTGACAATCAGCTGCTCGGACTGAGTCCACTCTAAATTTGTATAGGCTCGATATGAAGTCTCGCTAAGAGGGTTGAGAGTATCAAACAATGATTGGCTTGAAACTCGGTCATAACGAACTGCTGCGCCAGTCACTGCTCGCAGATTATCCGCAGGCTTGACGGTAGTTCTAAGCTCCATATCCCAGCGCTCTGAATCGCCACGATTACTACCATCAAAGATAGTGGTATCTGGCACTGGACCCAGTGGCCAAAATGGAGAACTGTCATCCACACCAAGAATCTCGGAAATTTTCTGTGGTTCTACATCATCATCCAGATTGAGATCATTATGATAAACAACCAGCTGGGTCTTATTGCCCTGCTCACTGAGATGACTCCAATTTAGATATTGGTACTGATAGGACATTTCACGATTGACGAATGAGTCTTCGCCGATCCCCTGCTCACTTTCAGTGGCACCAACCTGGAATTCAATATTATCACTAGCTGAAGGCGTCCAGAGCCCTTTAAATGTAAAGCTTGCAGCTTCAGAGTCATCATCAATAGTTATCGGCTCACCATTGAATCTAATGCCGTCATCAAATCCATCGTTACTTCTGAAACTCAATGTTGTGCGGTGATCGACAGCACCAATTTTTCCGCTGTAGCTCAGCGCTGCATTGCGCGTCTGAGCACTGCCCATTTGCGTGCGTAAAGATAGGCCTGTATCGACTAGTGGTGATTTTGTCACTATATTAATCGAGGCTAAAAATGCATTACTGCCATCTGCCGCCGCATTGGCACCACGAACAACCTCTATATATTCAATATCATCCAGATCAACGCCGATTGTTGACCAGGTTACAGCAGAAAATAATGACTCATATACCGAACGGCCATCGACCTTAACTTCCAGCCGGCGCGGGTACTCATCACCCAATGCATGGTAGGTCACTCCTTTGCGGCCTCCATTGACATAATAAGTTTGAAACCCCGGCACTAAACGAAACAGGTCGGTAATATCCACTGCCGTCGAGGCCTGAATAGTCTGGCGATCGATAATGGTCACAGAGGCTGGTGCCTGAAGCAGTGTCTGCTCCATATGAGTCACACTGCTTACAATCGGGATTTCAACCAGCAAGTCGTCTTCAGTAAGCATATCTACCTCACTGGAGGCCATGGCTGGGGCGGCTAAAACTGGAGCTACTAAAAAGAGCGCTGCAAAGGTAAGTTGGTATTTTCTTGTAGGGGCTGTAAAAAACATATGGCTGTTATCCTCGTCTTCTTTATTATTGTTATTTAATCTGCCATTTCTGAATTTTCATCCAGACCTAGCTTTTGCCCCAAAATCCCTGCTTGAGTGCGGTTAGTTAAACCCAGCGCGCGCAACATGGCGCTGACATGCACTTTTACTGTGTTCTCCGACAGATCGAGATCACGGGCGATCTGCTTATTCGATCGGCCCTGAGTAATACGTCGCAAAATATCCATCTGCCGCTTGGTCACCAGACCTGAAATAATATCTATATCTGCCCCTGAATCCACTTCATCCATAACCTTGGCGACATCAGGCATAGATTCTCGCAAGGACTCAGGAACATACCTCTCCCCTTTCAAGGCTTTTGAAATAGCCTCAAACAATGCATCTTTGGGAGCAGATTTGGTCACAAAACCGGCGGCACCGTAATCCAGACACTTACGAATGTGAGCAGGGTTTTCTGACGCAGAGAGGACAATAATAGGAAGCTCAGGGTAGCTCTCACAGAGCATGGCGATAAAGTTAAACCCACCGCCTGAGCCGGGCATAAACAGATCGACAATAACCAGGTCGATATTTTCCCGGGCAAGAGTTACCAGAGCAGTATCACCGTGATCGGTGGTTGTTACATCAATATTCTTGTATTCATCTTGAAGCGTTGCTTTTAACCCAACACAGACAAAAGCGTGATCATCAACTATGAGAACGTGCATGTTTTCATTCCTTGTTTACACATCCCTGCGTGTTTGACTTAAGCTATTCCATTGCCACAACTAAGCATAATGCCTAAAAAACCCTAAGCACACAACTACGTCTATACGCCTTCCCATAAAATAATCATTAAAACACCATCGCCTTACTAAATAGCTGAGAAACCGGTTATAAATCCCCAAGGGCATTAGTGATAGAACTCTGCAGGCTATCATCTGACCCGGCCTGCTCTCGTGCAGCTAGAAGTGCTATTTTTGCCTCATCTAATTTACCCGAACGCGCGTGACCTATACCGCGGTGGTAGTGAAAAACAGCAACTGAAGGTGCCATTTTCGTCACCTTCTTTAACAGGGGTTCGGCCACTTCGGGCAATCCTGACTTTATTAGCGCCCAGGCATAGGTATCCATAAAATAAGGGTTTTCTGAATCGGCAAATCGCTCAGTAATTTTAACCGCTCGTTTAATATTCTCTTCAGACTGAAAGTCATCGATTAACAGGCTGGCAAGATTATTGGCAACTACCTGATGATCGGGGTTTGTCCGCAAAACTTCTTCATAGAGCTTGAGTGCTTTAGTTTTATTGCCGGATTTTTCATAAGACGAAGCGAGAAGCATCTTCAGCAGGTTGCTGTTGGGCTGCGCTTTTAAGCCTCGCTCAAAACTGTCAATGGCCGCCTGGAAATCTTTTTTGGCCCGATAACTGGATGCCAGAGCCGTATAGCCCTGAACCCAGGTTGAATCTTCAAGCAGCCCTTGCTCAAGAACATTGATGGCAGCTGTATGGTCGCCGCGTCGCGAATACATGGTTGCTAGTATCGACAGCACCATCATATTTTTTGGATTGGTGGCCTTAAACTCTTTTAGGTATTCAAGTAACTGTTTTTCCTGATCAAGACGCATATAGGAAACGGTCAGGCCTTCTAGAGCCCGGCCCAGATCGGGATTGACCTGCAAGGCTAGACGATACTGGTCAATAGCGCCTTTATACTGCCCCTGTGACTGCAGTGTTTTACCCGACAAATAGCTGCTAAAGGCGGGGTTTCGGCCATTTTTATCAATCAGCGAAACCACTTTTCTGGTGCCCTCAAAATCTTGCCTCGACAATTTAATTTGAGCAAGAATCGATAACAGAATATCGTTGTCTGGCGATCGCTGTAGCGCATTTTCAATTAAACGCTCAGAGCGATCGACATCTTTTTTCTCCAGAAGACTCTGAATAACCGGCACTGCAGCCTGTACATTGCCCGGGTTAATATCCAAAACCTTTCTGAAAGTATCATCAGCCAACTGACCAGAACCTGAAGATAGGTAAGCATTTGCCAACATCACTAGCGCGGATTCAGATTCGGGGTTATTGCGCAGCACGGTACGCAAATCACTGACCGCAGAATCAATATCTTCAGCGATAAGATGGTATCTGGCACGCACCAAAAGCGCCTGCTCGAAATTGCTATCGGTTTGAAGAATCTTGTTCACCAGC
>Ga0209195_1000273_pt1 | contig 39700 bp, 36 predicted proteins | sample COGITO_mtgs_1004_3_FD_184788 | JGI IMG/M metagenome (GOLD analysis project Ga0209195, IMG submission 184788) | Pelagic marine microbial communities from North Sea - COGITO_mtgs_100420 (SPAdes) (version 2) | ecosystem: Environmental > Aquatic > Marine > Epipelagic ...
GTTCGATATTTTGATACAGCACCATCTTATGGTAAAGGTGAAGCTTTTTTACAGGAATGGAATGATATAAATAATCATTATGATGCGGTTTTAGGTACAAAATGGGGGTATACTTATGTTGCTAATTGGAAGTTAGGTTTTGATGGAAAACATGAAGTAAAAGAACATTCTACTGAGAAGTTGGAAGAGCAATGGGACGTTTCAAAACAGTTGCTTCCAAGGTTAAAATACTATCAAGTACATTCAGCGACTTTTGAAAGTGGCATTTTAGAAAATGAAGCTGTTCTAAATCAATTATATCAAATAAAAAAAGAAACAGGATTGCATATTGGTATTACTACAAGTGGCGCAAACCAAAAAGAAGTCATTAAAGCAGCTATAGAAGTTAAAGTTAATGATGATGAATTGTTTGATAGTTTTCAAGTAACGTATAATGTATTTGATCAGTCTTCTTTTTCAATTTTAGGCGACGTATTAAAGCAAGGTAAATGTGTTATAATTAAAGAAGCATTAGCTAACGGACGTATATTTCGAAATGAAAAATTTCAGCAGTATAATAAAGTGTATAACATTTTAGAAGCGTTATCAAAAAAGTATGAGGTTGGGGTTGATGCTATCGCATTACGTTTTATAATGGACAATTTACAACCAACTTACGTACTTAGTGGTGCTTCAAATAAAACACATTTAAAACAAAACTTAAAAGCTTTAAATTTCAACCTTACTCTCGAAGAATTAAAATTGCTAAAAACTTTAAAACAAGCTCCAGAATCCTATTGGAAAGAGCGAAGTTCATTAAATTGGAACTAAATAAAATTGTAATTATTATCTTTAAACAATTAAGCTAACCTAATATGAAGTTTCAAAAAATAACATTTCTGTTCGTCGTTATAATTTCCCTAAACGCCTGTGCAACTTATAATTCTCAATATAAAGCTACTATTAAGCAAACTGCTTTTCCAGATAAAAAAATAGCACATTCCTTTTATTTAATTGGTGATGCAGGTAATTCTCCTATAGGATCATCTTCAGAGGCTTTAAAGGCTTTTAAGTCTGAATTAAATAAGGCATCAAAAAACAGTACAGCTATTTTTTTGGGTGATAATATTTATCCTAAAGGTTTACCTGGAAAAAAAGATGAGAGTAGGGCTTTCGCCGAATATCAGTTAAAGGCACAAACTAGTGCTGTAAAAGATTTTAAAGGAGAAGCTATTTTTATTCCTGGAAATCATGATTGGTATAGTAATGGTTTAAAAGGCTTAAAACGACAAGAAAAATACATTGAAGATGCTCTTGGAAAAAATACATTTTTACCTGAAAATGGATGCCCAATTGAAAAAGTAGAAATCTCAGATGATATCGTTATGATTATTATTGATTCTGAATGGTATTTAACAAACTGGGATAAACACCCAACAATAAATGATGATTGCGAAATTAAAACACGATTTAAGTTTTTTGAAGAGTTAGAAAGTTTAATTAAAAAAGCTAGAGGGAAAACGACTATTATCGCTTTGCATCATCCAATGTTTACCAATGGGCCTCATGGCGGACAATATGATTTTGTATCTCATTTAAAACCTATTCCTATTTTAGGAACCTTAAAAAATATACTAAGAAAAACGAGTGGAGTGTCTCCTGCCGATTTGCAAAACAAAAAGTACAATGCCTTTAAAAAACGTGTTGTTACCTTAGCTCAAGAAAATGATAAAGCCCTTTTTGTATCTGGACATGAACATAGTTTGCAGTATTTAGTTAAAGATAATTTACCTCAAATTATTAGTGGTGCTGGCTCAAAATCGACTGCTACTCGTAATGTAAATGGGGAGTTTTCTACAAGCGATTCTGGTTTTACCAGGTTAGATGTGTTTAAAGATGGGTCATCAGCTGTTCGGTTTTATTCAGCTCAAGATGATAAAGTTATTTTTCAAACAGAAGTATTTTCAGAAGATAAAGTGGATAATATTTCCACTTATGATGATTCTTTTCCTGACCAAAAAACGGCGTCAGTGTATTCTGAAAAAGAAATCGTTAAAAGTGGTTTCTATAAATATATTTGGGGAGAACGTTATAGAACATATTATGGTGCAAAAGTAATAGTGCCAACTGTTAATTTAGACACTCTGTTTGGAGGCTTAACACCAACAAGAAAAGGAGGTGGACACCAATCAAAATCGCTTCAATTTATAAATAAAGATGGTAAACGCTATGTTATGCGTGCCATCAGAAAAAGTGCCACGGTGTATCTACAAGCTATGGCTTTTAAAGATCAGTATATCGAAGGGCAGTTTGATGGAACAGCTACCGAAAGTTTATTACAAGATTTTTATACAGGATCCCACCCTTATGCGCCATTTGTAACCGGTGATTTATCTGATGCGGTTAATTTATACCATACCAATCCGGTATTATATTTTGTTCCAAAACAAAATGCTTTATCGAGTTTTAACCAAGATTTTGGAGATGAATTATATATGATAGAAGAGCATGTATCTGATGGTCATGGAAATCTTAATAGTTTTGGGAACTCAAATAAAATTGAAAGTACTAACGATTTAATGAAGAAGCTGCGTAAAGACGAAAAATATGTAGTTGATGACGAGATGTTTTTAAGAGCTCGATTATTTGATATGGCAATTGGTGATTGGGATAGGCATGTTGACCAATGGCGTTGGGCTGAGTTTAAAGAGTCTGGTAAAGTTGTTTATAGACCAATTCCTAGAGATAGAGATCAAGCATTTTCTATAATGGGAGATGGTGCTTTAATGAATTTAGCAACTCGAATTGTACCACCTTTAAAACTGATGGAAGGGTTTAATGATGACATTAGAAATGTAAAAGGATTTAATTTTAGTCCGTTTTCTTTAGATATGATGTTGTTAAATGAAACCACAAAACAACAATGGGAAGAGCAGGTGGCTTTCATTCAAAAGAACTTGACTGATGCTATTATTGATAATGCATTTAAGAACTTTCCGGATGAAGTTCAAGACCAAACAGTTCAAGAGATAAAACGAGTGCTTCAAGCACGACTTAAAAATCTCCCAGAAATAGCAAACATATATTATAAGGCGCTTAATAAAACGCCACTAGTAAAAGGAACTGATAAAGACGATTTGTTTGAAATTGAGCGTATGCCAAACGGAAACACCAAACTATCAGCGTATCGCATTAAGAATGGTAAGAAAGGAACTGTTTTACATCAAAAGAAATATAATAAAGAAGATACCAAAGAAATTTGGGTATATGGATTAGATGATGATGATGTGTTTAATGTTATTGGAGAGGGAGATAATCTTATTAAATTAAGGCTAGTTGGAGGACAAAATAATGATACATATACTATTGAAAATGGAAAGAAAGTTAAAATGTATGATTACAAGTCTAAGAAAAATGAGTTTACTACCAATAAAGGGAGCAAAAACTTAACAGATGATTATGAAACAAATATATATGATTACGCAAAGCCCAAAAATAGTACCAATCAATTTACGCCATTATTAGGCGCGAACCCAGATGATGGTTTTAAAATGGGATTTACAAATGTGCTTACCAATTATGGTTTTGAACGTAATCCGTTTAGTTCGCAACATACTTTTTCTGGGGCTTACTATTTTGCTACAAGTGGATTCGATTTTGAATATAATGGTGAATTTGCTAATGTAATTGGTTCATGGAATTTAGGGTTGAATGCTAAATATACAAGTCCCAATTATGCTATTAATTTCTTTGGTTTTGGAAATAGTACACCTAACTTAAATAGTGATGACGAGGATAATTTTGATTTAGACTATAATCGTGTAAAATTGAGTACACTAAAATTTGCACCATCATTAAATTGGAGAGGTGAGTTAGGCGCGCATTTTAAATTAGGTTTAAGTTATGAGTCCATTGAAGTTGAAAAAACGAGTGATCGATATATAAATACATTTTATGTAGCTAACGGAGAAGAAAATCAGGAAGATTTTGTAGGAGTTGAGGCTATGTATAGTTATCAAAATAAAGATAGCGAAGCATTTCCTACTTTAGGAATGCAAACCAGTTTAAAATTTGGTTATACCTCTAATTTAGAGGAGTCAAAAGGATTTGCCTATTTTATACCAGAACTTGGATTTGATTATAAACTAGTGCCTAGTGGTCAGCTTGTTTTCGCTACGCATGCTAAAGCGCATCTTATTTTTGGTGATGATTTTGAGTTTTATCAAGGGGCAAATTTAGGAGCAAATAATGGGCTACGTGGTTATCGAAACGAACGTTTTTCTGGTAAGAATTCATTTTATCAAAACACCGATTTACGTTTAAACTTGCGTAAAGTTAAAACAGGGCTACTTCCTTTAAATATAGGTATTTATGCTGGTTTTGATTATGGACGTATTTGGATTGATGACGAATTGGTTTTAAATAATAATGCCTTTAATTCAGGTATTTGGAATACCTCAATAGGTGGTGGTGTTTTTGCAAATGCTGCAGATATTCTAACATTAAACTTATCTGCTTTTAATAGTGCTGACGGATTACGTTTGGCCTTTAAAGTTGGTTTTGGATTTTAGTCTAATTTAAACTCATACAGATTTCCACCCTTGCCATGCGCTTTTTCGTCCGTAATATATAAAGTTTGGTTGTCCTTAAAACAGACGCCTTCTTTTTGTGATTCAAAAGAAAAATCATATTGCTTTAGGGTTCCGCTAAAAAAGTCATCATTAGTGAAGTTTGTAAATACATAAACAGATTTTGGAGAAAGAATGGCGACAGATTTACCATCATTACTAATATCTGCCGAGGTAATCCAACAGCCTAAATCGTTACAAGAGTTAAAAGAACTAACAAATTCAGCAATATGATGTCCTGCTTTTGTCGGAATTTTATATAAGTTTGTTTTACCAAAATCGTTTTTTACACGACTTTTAGTAAATAAGTATAAACTATCATTGTAATGGAAAAATGCTTCGCAATCAAAATACATGCTTTTCTTTTTTGGAGGAAATTTTGTCTGATTTGGATATTTAAATGAAATACGGTCAATATTAATGTTACTTTTATTTTTTAGAGAATCAACAGTAATTTTTAATACAGTTAAATTCTTACGTTTATTGTTGTTATTTCCGAAATCGCCTATGTATAAGTTGCCATTTTGATCAGATGTTAAGTCTTCCCAATCATTATTTTGAGCATTAATTTTTAATTCTTTTTTAATATTCCCTTTGTTGTTTACACCATAAATTCTAGCTTCGTTGCCACCATCGTTTAGCATCCAAACCCAGTCTATGTTTGATGTTGTTTCAGTTCCAGAAACTTCATTTAAAGTCTTTGGCAAGTCTGCTATAACGTTTAGATTTCCAGTATTGCAAGCAGAAACAATCAAAAAAATTAAAATTAGAAGTTTATTCATTTAGGAAGTCAAAATTTATAATGCTAAATTTACACAGAATATTATTAAATTTAATAAATCATTTTCAATGAGTATACCTGTTTTAAAAATAGGCAATAGAGGAGCCAAAGGCCATATGGCAGAAAACACTTTAGAGTCTATTAAAAAGGCATTGGCGTTAGGTGTTGATGGTATTGATATAGATGTCCATAGATGTGCTTCTGGACAATTGGTGGTCTTTCATGATTTTACTTTAGATAGAATGACGAATGGTACTGGTGAAGTTTCAAAACATACGCTCAAAGAATTAAAACGAGTTGTGGTTAAAGGATATTGCCAAATTCCAACCTTGTCCGAGGTTTTAGCTTTTGTAGATAACAAATGTTTGTTAAATATTGAATTAAAAGGACAAGATACTGCAAAGGAGGCGAGTAGATTAATACAGTTTTTTATCGATAAAAAGGGTTGGGAGTATAATAAAATCATGGTTTCAAGTTTTCAAAAAGATTTATTAGAAACTGTGCACAAAATAAACGATAAAATACCTTTAGCAGTTCTAACCGAGAGGAATATAGATACTGCTGTTAATTTTGCTAAAACTATAAAAGCTGTTGCTATACATGTCGACTACACCATGTTGACCCTAGAGATTGTTGAGGAACTAAAAAAAGATTATAAAGTATTCGCCTATACAGTAAATAACTTAAACCCTATAGAACGCATAAAATCTTATGGCGTAGATGGGATGATTTCCGATTTCCCCGATAGGTTATGATTCATAAAGACGTTATAATTATTGGCGGAGGTGCTGCAGGCTTTTTTGCCGCGATAAATATAACTGAGCAAAACCCGAGTTTAAAAGTCGCCTTATTAGAACGCGGAAAAGATGGACTTGCCAAAGTAAAAGTTTCTGGAGGTGGGCGCTGTAATGTCACGCATGCAGAATTTATTCCTCAAGAATTAGTGCAAAATTATCCACGGGGAGAAAAAGAATTATTAGGACCTTTTCATCAATTCATGACGGGCGATACCATTGGATGGTTTGAAAAACGAGGTGTTGAACTTAAGATTGAAGAAGACGGGAGAATATTTCCGGTAACTAATTCTTCACAAACGATTATCAATTGTTTTTTAAATGAAGCTGAAAAGCATCATGTAGATGTATTGTATAGTCATGCAGTGAAGTCTATTTCAAAAGAAAATGAAGTATTTCATCTAGAAACCTCTCAAGGTGATTTTTCTTCTAAAAAAGTTTTGATAGCAACAGGTAGCAATCCTAAAATCTGGAAACTTTTAGAAGATTTAAGACATACAATTTCACAACCCGTCCCTTCATTATTCACATTCAATATTAAAGATGAGCGCATACAAGATATTCCTGGAGTTGTAGCACAACATGTTGAAGTAAAAATTTTGGAAACCGATTTATGGAGTGAAGGACCTTTACTAATTACCCATTGGGGCGTGAGTGCACCATCAATTTTAAAGTTATCTGCTTTTGGAGCTTTAGAATTAGCTAAAAGAGATTACAAATTTCAGATTGAAATAAATTTCATTAAAAAGTCTTTTGAAGAGTGTTTGGGAATTTTAAAAACCTTGAAGCAGGACTTAGCAAAAAAAACAGTTTTCAAATCAACACAATTTGAACTTCCAAAACGTCTATGGCATAAATTGGTTTTAGCCTCCAATATGGATGAAGAAACACGATGGGCAGATTTAAATAAAGCGCAATTAGAAACTTTAGCAAGTCAACTTACTGAAGCCATTTTTAATGTGGATGGAAAAAGCACGTTTAAAGAAGAATTTGTCACAGCAGGAGGCGTAAATCTTAAAGAAGTCAATTTTAAAACGTTCGAAAGTAAACGAATCAAGAATCTATATTTTGCCGGTGAAGTTATAAATGTAGATGCTGTTACTGGTGGGTTTAACTTTCAAAATGCTTGGACAGGCGCCTATATTGCTGCTTTAAATATTTCTAAATAAATGCAAATCTATATTCAAAGTAGAAATGTAGTTTTTCAATCTTCCGAGGGAAATAAAGAAAAACTGGAATTAAAAACTCATGATACTATTAATGAGTATTTCGGGTTTGAAGTGCCAGTTTTAGTAAATACTCCTGAAGGGTTACAGCGAATTTTTGATAAGTGTCCGTTTTCTGAAGAAAAGAAAGTCAATTGCTATTTTACCATGCTATATACTGTTCCAGATAAGAATTTGGTTGAAGGTGTTTCTCAAATTTCTTACCCCAATGAGGAGTTTATTATAACTGAATAATGCAATTATTATTTTTGTTCTGTAGGTTATGGTAACGCTAAATTCAACAGTAATCTTTTGAACGAAAATTAAAAACGACAGCAACTGCAAGAAATTATAGAGCTATAGTAAAGTTGATTGCAATGTCATCTGTAAATTAAAAAGACCACCAGATATTTACTATTTTAGCCAAAAGTTAATTGACTAATATTTAAAGACTCTTTTAGATAGTCTTTGTTAGCAGAACATTGCCATGACAGAAAAACATTTTATTCCAACACCCTATACTAATTCACTTGAAAACGGAAGTTTTTCGTGGTCTTCACCAAGTAACATTGCTTTAGTTAAATATTGGGGAAAAAAGGAACATCAAATTCCAGAAAACCCATCCATTAGTTTTACACTAGATAATTGTAAAACCACTACCAATTTGACTTTTTTGAGAAAAGCGAGCCATGGTGGTTTTTCATTTGAAGTGTTTTTAGATGGTGAACAAAAAGATGATTTCAAACCGAAAATTGAAACTTTTTTTAAGCGAGTTGAAGACTATTTGACCTTTCTGAAAGATTATCATTTTAAGATTGAAACGTCTAATACCTTTCCGCACAGTTCTGGTATTGCATCTTCAGCATCAGGAATGAGTGCTTTGGCATTGTGCTTAATGAGTATTGAAAAACTTATTATAGAATCTGATGTCACTTTGAGCGCCGCCGAGAGATCAATTGATGAAACTTACTTCACGAAAAAAGCGTCATTTTTAGCGCGATTAGGTTCTGGAAGTGCTTGTAGAAGTCTAGAAGGCGATTTAGTGGTTTGGGGAAAACATGATGGGATTGAGGGAAGTTCAGATTTATTCGGTGTAAAGTATCCTAATGATGTTCATCAAAATTTCAAAAACTTTCAAGATACTATCTTGTTAGTTGATAAGGGAGAAAAGCAAGTAAGCAGTACTGTTGGTCATAATTTAATGTATGGTCATCCATTTGCTCAAGAACGATTTAAACAAGCAGATAAAAACCTTTCTGATATGATTTCAATATTGAAAGAAGGCGATTTAGATGCGTTTATTGCTCTTGTTGAAAGCGAAGCATTAACACTTCATGCAATGATGATGACTAGTATGCCGTATTTTATTTTAATGAAACCAAACACGCTAGAAATTATCAATAAAATTTGGGATTACCGCAAGTCTTCGGGTTCTAAAATTTGTTTTACGCTGGATGCTGGAGCTAATGTACATGTGTTATATCCTGAAGGTGAGGCTTCTCAAGTGTTAGAATTCATTCAAAATGAATTAGTTGCATTTTGTCAGAAAGGTCAGTATATTAACGATAAAATTGGTTTTGGGGCAAAACTGTTGTAATTTTGTTTAACCAAATCACAAGTTACATATGAAAGGACCTTTATTTTATTCAAAAATATTGCTCTTCGGAGAGTATGGAATCATAAAAGATTCTAAAGGTTTATCTATCCCTTACAATTTCTATAATGGTGCTTTAAAGAAAGATGAAAATCCGTCTGAAGAGGCTATAAAATCTAATGAGAGCTTAAAGCGATTTGCTTCTCATATTCAAGGTATAAGTAATGATATAGCTCGATTTGATCATGAACGATTACTAGAAGATGTTAATTCAGGAATGTATTTTGATTCTTCTATTCCACAAGGGTATGGTGTAGGTAGCAGCGGTGCTTTAGTTGCTGCTATTTATGATAAGTATGCTTTTGATAAAATTACGGTTCTAGAAAATTTAACTAGAGAGAAATTATTAACGCTAAAAACGGTTTTTTCTGCAATGGAATCTTTTTTTCATGGAAAATCTTCTGGCCTAGATCCTTTAAATAGTTATTTGAGTATTCCAATTCTTATCAATTCTAAAGATAATATTGAAGCTACAGGTATTCCCGCGCAACAAAGCGAAGGAAAAGGGGCTGTATTTTTATTAGATAGTGGTATCATTGGCGAAACTGCTCCAATGGTAAGCTTGTTTATGGAAAAGATGAAACAAGAAGGTTTTCGTAGTATGCTTAAAAATCAGTTTATAAAACATACTGATGCATGTGTTGACGATTTCTTAAATGGCGATATAAAATCATTATTTAGTAACACTAAACAATTGTCTAAAGTGGTGCTGAATCATTTCAAGCCCATGATTCCCATGCAATTTCATGAACTTTGGGAAAAAGGTATTGAAACCAATGAGTATTACTTAAAACTTTGTGGTTCTGGTGGTGGTGGCTATATTTTGGGTTTTACTGAAGATATTCAAAAAGCAAAACAATCATTGTCTGATTATAAATTAGAAGTCGTTTACAACTTCTAAACTTCATATACTGTCATCCAGAATTGTCATCCTGAGCACAGTCGAAGGATTATTTCAGGATCTTATTAATTTTTTACTGATGTTATCAAGAAGACAGAAACATATTATACTTAAATTTTTTAGTCTGTTTTCTGTGGTGAGAGGCTATAATATTCTTGTTGTTGTAATAGCTCAATATCTTACTTCAATTTATATTTTAGCACATAACAAAACTGTAAAAGAGATCGTTTTCGATTTAAATTTACTCATGCTAGTACTAGCATCAGCTTCAGCCATCGCAGGAGGCTATATTATTAATAGTTTTTACGACTCCGAAAAAGATTTAATAAATCGTCCTATTAAGTCTACATTAGATAGATTGGTGAGTCAAAATACTAAGCTTTCGTTTTATTTTATACTTAATTTTATAGCTGTAATCATGGCAAGTTATGTGTCATTTAAGGCGGTAGCATTCTTTTCTATCTACATTTTTGGTATTTGGTTTTATTCGCATAAGCTAAAACGATTGCCATTTATTGGTAACTTAACATCAGCAATTTTATCGATAACACCTTTTTTTGCCATTTTCTTATATTATAAAAATTTTGAAACGGTAATTTTTGTGCATGCCGTTTTCTTGTTTATAATGATTGCCATGCGAGAATTGACTAAAGATTTAGAAAATATAAAAGGAGACATCGCGCAAAATTATGTGACAATTCCAGTAGCTTATGGAGAAAAAACATCGAAAGTCATGTTAACCGTTTTGGCTGCTCTAACTTTAATTCCGACGTATTTATTGTTGTTTTATTTTGAAGTGGGATATATGTATTTCTTCTTCTATTTAAGCTTGTTGTTACTATTTGTATTCCTATGCTTGTTATGGATGTCAAAAACCAAAATCCACTATTTAATATTGCATAACATTTTAAAATTTATCATTCTAGCAGGCGTATTTAGTATTCTTTTAATAGATGTAAGCGTTATTTTAAATCGTATATAAATAATTTGCGCTTTTATTCATGGACTTCTTTTTGGATTATTGAATTCGTGAACATAAATGTTTGGTTATACCTCCCTGCCGGCAGGTCTTTTTCTTATACCTCAAAAAGGGATGCCACTGCAATCCCTAAGGCAGAAGTAACAAAACGGTAATCTAAAATAGTATATCATAATTTTAAATCTATCTTTGCACAAAATTATAAGTAATGAACAGACAACAAGGGGGTAAGGGAAAAGGAAAGCCATCAGAACGTGGTTCTGAAAGTAAACGTTTTAGAAGCAATGCTAAAGGAAATACGCCAGTTAAAAAAACAAAAGCACCATCGCAATCTTCAAATAATTCAGGTGAAATAAGATTGAATAAATACATAGCTAATTCTGGTATTTGCTCACGTCGTGAGGCAGATGCCCATATTGCAATTGGTTTGGTAACTGTTAATGGTAAAGTGATTACTGAAATGGGTTACAAAGTGAAGTTAGAAGATGAGGTGCGTTATGATGGTGCACGTATTAATCCAGAGCAAAAGGCTTATGTGTTACTTAATAAACCAAAGGGTTTTGCTACGACTACAAGCGAAGGTAAAGGAAGAACAGTTATGGATTTAGTGGCTAATGCTACATCCTCTCGTATTAAACCAATTGGGCGTTTAGGCCGAAACTCAAAAGGACTGTTGTTGTTTACTAATGACGATGCTATAAGTAGTAAATTCACAAATTCTAAGCATGGTGTAGCACGTTTATTTCATTTAGAATTAGATAAAAACTTAAAGTTGGAAGATTTAAAAATGATTCAAGGTGGCTTTAAGATTGAAGGAAAACTTGTTGAGGTTGAAGAGATTAGCTATATAGATGGTGCTAGCAAAAAAGAAATAGGCTTGAAAATCAAGAATACAGGAAACACTATTATCCGTTCTATTTTTGAGTATTTTAAATACGAAATTATTAATTTGGATTGTGTTGCTATTGGGCATTTAACCAAGAAGGATATCCCTCGCGGTAGTTGGAAACACTTAACAGAGCAGGAATTGAATACCTTGAAGATGCTTTAATTAGAGTTTTAAAATTATATCATATTTCTTGTTTTTTAAAATGGCAAACAGCTAATTTTTAAATTCTCCAATATGCCACAAAACCCCAGATGGGTCGTGGATAAAATATTCATTACCCCAATCGTTATATTGGATTTCTGATATTTTTACTTTTTTATATTTAGTGATGAGGTTAAGCTTTTTAATATCATCTAAATGTTGCTCAACATTCTGTACCTCTAAAAAAATCATAGAATTATCAACCCATCTTTTCACGTAAGCATCTTGTAAATAAAAGCCGAATTCGCCGCATTTAAAATAAGACATTTTATAAGGGATTTTAATTTCTTCAAATCCAAAGTCTAAATAAAACTGTCTTGAAAGATTATAGTTTTTTGCACCAATAAATGTTCTGATAGATTTTATGTTGTGATTCATTTTTAGTGATTTCATACCGTAGAAGATAACGAAAATTTCTTGTTTTGTAGAGTTTTTTGCCTTAACGACCGCAATGAAAAGCTTATAGCTAAGCACAAGTGAAAACCTACAACCTTTCGACTTTTCTCAAGATAAACTTCTAGTCTGACATTCATGGTAACGCTATAAATAACTCAAAGTAACTTTATATTCAATAGTATTTATTTCTTGTTGAGATAATATACAGTTAAGTCTATACTCCTTATTTTATTTTTTTTTAGAAGCAACTAGCACTTCAAAATTTATATAAAAAATAATGTAATTTTATGTTGCGCTTTTAATTTTTATGTATCTTTCTTATAAGTAAACAAATCAAATACCCAACCATGAAAAATGGAATGATAATTTAAAACGTGTCATTGTAGATTTTAAAAAGTTGACTCCAGAAATTTTAGCCTTATTAGTTGAAAGGTACCCTGATGGTTATGATGATGACCAAATTATATCTTTTAGAAACCAACATAATGATTTGATTGAGGCTGTTGAAGTCACTACTGAAAATACTATGTATTTAGTAAAAGTGAGCTCTAAATTGTCTCTAACCATGGAAAATTATGATGAAGATGATTATGATGATTTTGATAACGATGATCCAGAAGCTGTTCAAGATCCTGATATAGGTTATAAAGACAAAGAAGACAACGATTAAAATAGTTTAGTATTATGGGAACTGCCGCTTTTAAGTCTTACAAAAACGGTTATTATAATTTTTGGTGTGAAAATGGCGATGAGCTGTCCTTTGATGGAGTGCATCATTGTGTTTTAAACAATACGACTTAACAAATGACAAAAGTTTAATTGATAAGGATTTCAGAATTATGTTTGTTGAAGATGATAATTCTATCTGCAGAGTAAAGAGTCTTAAACCCCTTTAATAAATAAGTATGAGAACATCATTTCATGTGTCGTTACCGTGTAAAAGTATAAAATCGACCAAAAGTTTTTATATCGATAACATTGGCGCTACTCTAGGCAGAAACACCCAAGGTTGGGCAGATATTAATCTGTTTGGAAATCAATTAACATTTATAAAAGCAAAAAAATTCAATTTTAATAATCCGAATTATGTCTTTGAGGGTAAAATATTACCTTCTTTTCATTTTGGTATCGTATTGGAAGAAAATGTTTGGGAAGAGATTTATTCTAAGCTCAGAAATAAAAAGTTGAATTTAGTTGAGGAAAACAAATTTCTGAAAGATAAATCTGGAGAACATAACTCATTCTTTATAAAAGATCCAAACGATTATATGTTGGAATTTAAATGTTTTAAGAACCCAGAAAACATATTTAGGTGATATTTGTTTGCACAAGCTTAGCCAGTTTTTTTAATTGAATGCATTTCTATTCATACGGACCTAGTTTAAATCATTTCCGAATAGAATTTTAGTTAAATTTTAAATTCATTTAAATGAATAAAATAAATAATTGTTTACGCCACTTATTATGGTCTTCAATATTCTAGTTATAACTTTGTTGTAAAAGATAGAAATGGTGAAGAGTAAGTCTTAGCGTTTCAAAAAATTTATGATTTGGTATTGGCTTCTTTCGATTTAAACGCTGAAACTTTTGTAGGCACGATGTTTAAAATCACATTTAATCAAGATGACGATGAATCGCGAACTATCACGAAACTAGAAAAGTTGTAATTCTTGGTATGTAGATCTCTTGTAATGCGTGGAGTGAAAGTATAATTTAATATCTTATAAAATAATAGTTTAGGCTTCCAATTTGGGAGCCTTTTTTATAAATACTTCCCAAATAAAAACACCATAAACAACAGCGTACTCTAAAGTAATAAGCCACAGGTTTTCAGATTTGTCAGCTTTATTAAGGTTTACATAAGCCAAATAACTGAGTATAATAACAAAGCTCCAAACCAATGGAAATTTATATTTAGTAAATACCGATAATATTAAAAGCGTAGCCAAGTACCAGGGGTGTACCGTAGTGGTTGTAAAATAGTAAAAGGACAATACTAGTAACATTGCTGTAATAAGGGCAATAGGAGTTCTATTTCTTCTAAAAAAAGTGATAATTAATACAAAGAGAATAACAAGAATGGGTGTTACAGTTCCAATAATGGCAATTTCGTTGTAGCCTCTAAATAGGAATCCAATTTCTCTCGCTATATAGTAGATACTGCCATTAAACTCGAAATTTTGAAACCAAAGTGCCACTGTTTTTGAGTAGTTGTGTATAAATTCTGAGGAATAAAAAGGCACAAAAAGTAGGAGCGTGGTCATGATTATTATGGCGTAAAACACAATCAATCTTGTAAAGTTGAGTACAGTCGAAGTCTCTTTATTCTTGTCATTACGCTTCATAAACCATTGAAAAAATAAAGGCAAAAAGATTAAAGGAATCAGTTTAACTGAAATAGATAGGGCCAAAACTAATGCAGCGAATTGCCATTTGCCAATGTAAAGCAAATACAAACTCCACACTAAAAAGAAAATCATAACACCTTCAAAGTGAAGATTTCCTGTAAGTTCTATAATGATGAACGGATTTAATATATACCAGAAAATATTATAAATAGGAATATTTAGTTTTTCTAAAAGAGCTTTCCCAAAGTGAAGGGTTCCAAAGTCGGCAGCAATAATGAGTAATCGCATGACGAACACCGAACCTAAAATACTTTTGCCAGCAAATAGTGCAGCAATAGTAAAGCAGAGTTGATTGATTGGAGGGTAATTAGTAAAATGGCTAGCATTTAAGTCGCCCATACCTGCGCGCAATGCTTGGGCTTCTGCCACGGGGAAATCACCTTGGCTTATAAAAGATTCTACAGTAAATAAATAGGGGTTTATACCTTCTAAAATCATTCGACCATCCCAAATAAAACGGTAGAAATCCTGTGAGAGATTCGGTATAGCCAATATAAAAACGGCTCGAAACCCAAAAGCTAAATAAGTTAAAAATTGGGTATTACTTTTAAAATGCTGTACTAATTTATAGAACAAAACGAACAGTGCGCTGTAAAGAATGATGAGTTTTGTATAATCTGTTCTCACTAAATCATAAGCAAACGTCCCATAGAATAGGAAGCTTAATAATACCAATAGTAATGGTATTTTATTAAGTTTTAAAAACGTTGGGTTTAAAAGCATTTGGTAAATATAATATTATTTGACTATCGTTTAAAAACAAGAAGTTCTGATTTTATTGGTCGTTAAAACGAAACATGCATTTCGCGTTAGCGATTGCAGCGGCATCCTTTTTTGTGCTGAACAGTAAGTTTGATTTTAATCACATTTTAAGAATATGTAAAATAGTGAAGAGATACTGAAACAAGTTCAGCACAAAAAATATATAGCGGAAAGCGCGACCCTTGGGTAACGCCCAAAAATTTTAAACTTTAGATGCTATAGATTTAAAAAAGACATAGCCAAAGCCTACAAATAACATGAGGTGAAAGGGAAAGAGTCCGAAATCACCACCTTGATTGCCTACAATAAAGGCGCTGTACATTCCAAAACCGAAATAAAGCATAAGTACCCCCTCGAAAATAACATGAATGGATAAGGTGCGTTTCATGTATTTGTTATTTTTCCAGTTGTCTTTATACTTACTTATATTGAATTTTGGTGTACGTACAAATTCTGATTTTTTACCCCAATGTCCTTCTAAAACAGCAATGGAATTATGCAATGAAAAGCCCATGGCTATTGAGAAAAAGACAAAGAACATTCCTATGTATTTTATAAAGTTTTTAAAACCACTACCATAGATATTTTTGTACATAAACCAGTAGCATATAAAAAAGATAATGGTACTCATTACGAAGAAGCTCATAACGTAAAAGTAAGGGCGTAAATGCGCATATTCGTTTTTTATATAGAGCATAGGGATGCTTAAAACTCCAACGATAAGCACGTTTAAAAACATGGTGCTGTTTAATAAATGCAGTAAGCCGTGTACTTTGGTTTTAGCCGTTATGTTTTTGCTTTTTATAACGCGCCCCATCATTTTACGAAAGTTTTCTGCACCTCCTTTATTCCATCTGAATTGTTGCGAACGCGCAGCGCTTATAACAATAGGGAGCTCCGCAGGAGTTTCTACATCTTCTAAATATTTAAATTTCCAGTTTTTAAGTTGAGCGCGGTAGCTTAGGTCTAGGTCTTCGGTAAGGGTGTCGCCTTCCCAATTCCCGGCATCGATAATACAGGTTTTACGCCATAAACCAGCGGTGCCATTAAAATTTATAAAATGCCCTTTACTGTTTCTGCCTACTTGCTCTAGTGTAAAATGCGCATCTAGTGCAAAGGCTTGAATTCTTGTAAGTATAGAATAGTTACGGTTAATATGCCCCCAACGGGTTTGTACTACGCCAATGGCTTCGTCTTTAAAATATGGGACGGTATGTTTTAACCAGTCTTTTTGAGGTAGAAAATCAGAATCAAAAATAGCAATGATGCTACCTTTTGCTATTTCTAATCCTTCTTTTAGTGCGCCGGCTTTAAAGCCTTTACGGTCTGTTCTGGTTATATGTTTTATGTCTAATCCAGTGGCTTGAAGTTTTTGTACGTGTTTAAGAGTGGTTTCAACAGTTTCATCAGTTGAATCATCTAAAACTTGAATTTCTAATTTATCTTTTGGATAGTCAATTTTAGCAATATTGTCCAACAAGCGTTCCATAACATACATCTCATTATACACTGGAAGTTGTATGGTGATATATGGAATTTCGTCTGGATTTGATAAATCGAATTTAGGAGAATCGTCTTTTACTTTCTTAGACGACAGGTAATTAAATAACAGGTTTAGTTGCGCCAATGAATACATGAATATGAGCAAAAGCGATATAGTATATAGGACTATAACTAGTGTTTCTAAAATCATTTTTTAAAACTGTATTTAAAAATCCAACCTAAGATTTTTATGCCTGCAAATATAGCACCTTTTACTGTACCTGACACCTTTGAAACACCAATTCTGTTTCTATAATTTACTGGCACTTCGGTATATGTCAGTTTTTGCTTAAGCGCCTTGAGTTGCATTTCTACGGTCCAGCCATAAGTTTTATCTTCCATATTAAGTGCTAGTAGCTTTTCATATTTAATGGCTCTAAAAGGACCTAAGTCTGTGAAATTAGCACGAAATAATAAAGTCATTAAAGTTGTGGCTAGCCAATTACCAAAAATTTGCGGCACCGTCATAGATCCTTTTTCTCTGAGTTGCTTTACTCGAGCACCTATTACAAAATCTATATTGTCATTAATTATGGGCGCCACTATTTTGGTTAGTTCCTCTGGGTAATCACTATAATCCCCATCAAGAAAGACTATAATATCGGGTTTTTCGTTTTGATTAGCAATGTGTTGCATGCCCGTTAGACACGCATAACCATACCCTTTATTGGTTTCTTTTAAAACGGTAGCACCTGCTTTTTTTGCATTAGCTTCGGTATCATCGGTTGAAGTATTACTAACCACAATAACCTCGTCAACTGTATCTGGAATGTCGTTAATAACATGAGCTATAGAATCTGCCTCGTTATAAGCTGGAATGATGACTTTTATTTTGGTCATTTAAGATCACTAAATTTATTTTCCTTGTTAAAGGATACAAAGGTAATCCATTTTTTTACTTGCTTTATATCTTGAAGCCGCTATTGATTTCTCATTTTTATAAATGACGCAATATCCGTTTCCGTCATAGAACTTCCAAAACTTTATTTTTTTGTTGTTTTGGTGTCAAGCCTTTATATACCGTGTTGTGATTTTCATTGTAATTTCTTCAATAGGTATTTTCAGCGTTAACCTTAAGGCAAGATATAATAGTACACCAAATGGCGATATTGAGTGTTTTAATTTTTATTCACCAAGTCCATTAAGTCAACATCATTTCCTAATAATATTTCGGTAGGATTGATACGGCCTATTTCTGGACCATTTTCTAATTTTAAAACACCACGAGGACAAACCGCCGAACACACCCCGCAACCAACACAGCTCGAACGTACAATATTTTCGCCTTTTTGAGCATAAGCTCTTACGTCGATACCCTGTTCACAATAGGTAGAACAATTTCCGCATGAAATACATTGACCACCATTTGTAGTAATTCTAAATCTAGATTTAAAACGTTGTACAAATCCTAAATAAGCCGCCAGTGGACAACCAAAACGACACCATACACGGTTACCAAAAATAGGGTAGAACCCTGTACCAATTACTCCAGCAAAAATAGAACCAATCACTAGGCTGTAAATATTTTGTACGGTTGATGTTTTAATGCCTAAAACCGTTCCTGTTTCACTAAAGAAACTATATAAGGTCATAGCAGTCATTGTTAAAACAAAGAGTAAAACCGTATGGATTAAATAGCGTTCTACTTTCCAGGCGAATAACGATTTGTCTGAATGTTGTCTGTAAGGATCACCAAGTGTTTCTGCTAACCCACCACAACCGCAAACCCAAGAGCAATACCAACGTTTACCAAAGAAATAGACCATTATTGGTACAATAACTAAGGTTAAAACAATGCCCCAAACCATAATAAAAATGCCTATACCACCATTGTTTATAAGGTCTTTTAAATTCCATTGGAAAAAGAAATCGTAATCTAAAGGAAAGGCATTTTTAAAATCGTAGTAAGGCATTTGAAGTCTTACCATAATTTCGGGAATAATAAACGCAAACACAATTTGAAAGAATAAAACTGATGTAGTTCTAAATACTTGATAAATGTTATGACGGTATTTTATATACATTCGTACTGCCATTACTGTCATTACTACACAATACATAAAGCCGTAAACAAACCAATGTCCTGCAGGGTTGCCGCTTAAGGCTTCACTAATTGGATCGACTAAAAGCGTCCAATTGGTTGCGTATTCTGAGGCAAAATAAAGGACCAAATAGAATGAAACTAAAAAGATAAAAACCATCCAACCGATCCAACCTCGATTTGTAGCGCTTTCATGATAAATACCGTCGTTTTTTATACCCTTTTTACCCAGTAAAATTACGTTTGGTAATATGAACATTAAAGCACCAATTATTCCTAATCCAAAAGTTAATAGCCACATTAATCCTTTATTAGTAGCAATAAATCCGTTAGCTGATTTTTTGCCAATTAAAGCTGCCATGTCACTAGACTTGGTGTAGATTTTTTTATTCCATTCCTTATTTTTTATATGTGTTTCATTGGCATTATCTAAAGCTTTAGAGATTTTAGGAGATATGGCTTGCATACCTTTAAAGTCTTGACCAACAATATTTGATTTTATATCATTTATAAAAACGTCACTTTTAATATTCTTTTCCTTGATGATGTTATTAAACGAAGCTTCGTTTAAGTGGAACGTTCCTAAAACGGGTAAAGCGGAGAAAATGGCTAGTCCTATTAAGAAAATAACTAATCCTATATGTTTAATTGCATTCATGTGCTTGTGTAATTTGATTGAATTGAAAATGTTAAAATTAGGCTTTACTAAAAATGCGTTTCCAACTCTTTTTTCGTGGTGCAAGATTGGTGTTAAATGTGTTGTTGTATTGTGTTAGAATTTCATTCTCATAAGCTTTATAAAATTCTGGATCAAAATTGGCATCTTTTAGATAGCTCATCACATAATTCATATCGCGATTTTCAGTCAGCCACTTGTCGAAAATTTCATGACGCATGCGAATTCCAAACGTGTTTATTCCTAAAAACATATTGGTGTCTTTGCGGTAAGAAACTGTAATACAGATGTTTTCTTTATGATGTTTCCAATGGAAATGTGCTTCATTTTCTCGTGGTTTTGCAAACACCCAACCATAAGTTTGATATTCTATATCTAAAAATTTAGCAGAGTTAAACCAATGTCCGGGCTTGTATTGAGTTTTATTTTCACAAATGGTTTGGGCTAAAGTTTCACCCATCATACGCCCTGTGTACCAAACAGCTTCAATCGGTCTGCGGTTCCCAATAGGTTCATGTTGTTCTGCACAATCGCCAATAGCATAGACATCGGGAATATTAGTTTCTAAGTAACGATTTACTTTTACGCCTCTTCCTATTTCAATCTCTGAATCTTTTATAAAATCAATGTTCGGTGAAACACCAGCGGTTAAACCAACGACATTACATGGGATTTCTTCGCCCGTTTCTTCAATAATTATGGATTTTACGTTGCCGTTGTCATCCGATTTTATTTCTTTTAGGTTTGTAGAAAGGCGTAAATCGATATGATGATTTTTAATGTGTTTGTTAATCATTTGGCTTTCACCTTCAGGTAAAAATCCATTCCAAAAACTATCTTCTCTTACTAAAAAAGTAACAGGGATATTTCGAGAATTAAGCATTTCAGCAAGTTCAATACCAATTAAACCACCACCAATAATCACAGCTCTTTTGCATACTTTATTATTTGGTGCATGCTTTTCAAGGTTGTCTAAATCTTGTTTGTGGTACATGCCCATTACTCCTTCTAAATCTTGTCCTGGCCAGCCAAATTTATTAGGTTTACTGCCAGTTGCAATAATAAGTTTGTCATATTTAAGCGAATCACCCTTAACAAAATGAAGTGTTTTTGAATTTGTGTCTATACTTTTAACATACCCTTTTTTAATGTCTATTCGATTTTTATCCCAGAACCAATTTTCATAAGGTTGTGTGTGTTCAAATTTCATGTGCCCCATATATATGTACATAAGGGCAGTACGGGAGAAAAAATATTCGGTTTCCGCAGAAACAATAGTGATTTTCTTATCAGAAAGCTTTCTAATATGTCTAGCAGTGGTTACTCCCGAAATTCCATTTCCTATAATAACGATATGTTCTTGCATAAATTTTGGATGTTATGTGGTATTAGGTCGAATTTAAAGATAAGAAATTAATTATGTGTATATAATTTAGAACAAGTTTAAATTGATTACTTTTTGTAAGGATTTAAAATAAAACAAAACTTTTGATTTCTATGTGATTACCTGATGTTTTGTTCGATCTAATGGTAGTTTCCTTGCAAGACTTAATAAAATAGTAATCACGAATAAATGAAGAAACAAAGTACAATACTACTATTAGTTTTAGGTTTTGACGGAAAGCATGAATTAAGTTAAAAATTGCACTTAGAAATACTTTATAGTAGTTTTGTAAGGGTTGGAAATTCAGGTGAAGGGACAATCTTTAACATAGGATTAAGAGCGTTGTTTTAATGAATAATAGTAAATTAGGGTCTTAAACACGATTTATGAAGCTATTTAAACTTTTGATTTTAATATCAATTTTAAGTTTGCAGTCCTGTAAAACTCGGTCTAGTAAAATTAATGGTGTGAGTTTTGTTGCTTCAAGAGATGCTGTAAATGAGAGTCATATTAATCCGGTTGTAAAGGTCAATGCAAATTATGCAGCCATTATGCCATTTGGGTTTATAAAAAACTTAGAGCACCCAGAGATCATCCACAATACAGACCGACAGTGGTTTGGTGAAACTAAGGCTGGGGCTGAACAATACATTGACGAGCTTAGAAAGAAGAAAATCAAAATTATGATTAAACCTCAAATTTGGGTTTGGCGTGGTGAGTTTACAGGATTTATAGAGATGACAAATGAAGCTGATTGGAAAATTTTAGAAGACTCCTATTCAAAATTTATTTTAGAATATGCCGAATTAGCCCATACTGTTAAAGCAGAACTATTTTGCATAGGTACAGAATTAGAAAAATTTATAGAAAACAGACCCGAGTATTGGTTTGCTTTAATCAAAAAAATAAGAACGAAGTACAAAGGAGAATTAACCTATGCCGCCAATTGGGATGAGTTTAAGCGCACACCTTTTTGGACCGATTTAGATTATATAGGTGTAGATGCTTATTTTCCGGTAAGTGATAGTAAAACGCCAACAGTTGAAGAATCTTTGGAAGGTTGGAAAACTCATAAGCCGGTGATTTACAAAATGTTTCAAAAACATGATAAACCTGTTTTATTTACGGAGTATGGGTATAGAAGTGTTGATTATTCAGGAAAAACACCTTGGATAAGTGATAGAAGCATGAATCAAGTAAATCTTGAGGCTCAAACGAATACAACACAAGCCTTGTTTGAAACCTTTTGGGAAGAAGATTGGTTTGCAGGTGGATTTATCTGGAAATGGTTTCATAAACACGATAAAGTAGGAGGTAAGGAAAACTTTATGTTTACACCTCAAAACAAACCGGCTGAAGCGTTATTGCGTAAACAGTATAAAATTACTAATGAATAAAATAAAGTATAGAACTCTATAATTTGCTTTGCTATTGTACCGTTATTAGGATAATAATGTTGCAACCCAAATAATTTATATTTTTTTTCACTTAGTTTCTTTATGCTTAATAGTTTAAAGTAAACGCTTTAAAATTCGGATGGCAATTTTGCCTCGATTCGCTACAAGTACTTTTTTGATTTTCACGGTGATACTTTTTAGTGGCTTAATATGTTTCATCTAAAAGCACCTAACATTTAATTATTATTAAAGGTTTTTATTCAATTAGTTAATTCTATCGTTAAAATAATAAATATTAGTTGCATGTTTCTTTTTTAGCAAAATCTATTAGTTTTACAAAAAAAACAAATTAAGTATGCGCGTTTTAGCAATAGGAGACATCCATGGTGGATTAAAAGCTTTGATTCAAGTTTTAAATAAAATAGAAGTTAAAGAAGAAGACACTTTAATTTTTGTTGGAGATTATGTGGATGGCTGGAGTGAATCTGCTCAAGTGATTCAGTTTTTAATGGAACTTTCTGAAAATATAAATTGTGTTTTTATTAAAGGAAATCATGATGTTTGGTGTGAAGAATGGCTAAGAGGCGCCGATGTCAATCCTACTTGGTATATGCATGGCGGAAAGGAAACTATGGAAAGCTATGAAGGTTTTTCTAAAGTCGATAAAAAACAACATTTAGAATTTTTTAAAAATATGCCATTGTATTTTGTAGATGATGAAAATAGATTGTTTCTTCATGCAGGATTTACATCAATGCATGGTGTTACTAAAGAGGTTTTCGAAACTACATTCTATTTTGATAGAACGCTATGGGAAATGGCCTTGACTATGGATAAACGTATTGAAAAAGATTCGGTAATTTATCCTAATAGACTGAAACACTACAAAGAAATCTATATTGGACATACTCCGACCATTAACTTTAATTATGATGTGCCAATGCAGGCTATAAATGTTTGGAATATAGATACTGGAGCGGCATTTACAGGGAAATTATCAGGCGTTGATGTAAATACTAAGGAAGTCTTTCAAAGTGATAATTTACCAGCTTTATATCCAGATGAGAAGGGAAGGAATAAGTAAAATTTAGCTAATTTTCTTTTTATAATAATCATATAAGGCATCAGAATCTGCCCCAAACCATTTTTTCACATAAATAGACCAATAGAAATATTGGAGTTTCCATACACCATGTTTTCTGTACATTCTAGCAGAAGATTTAAGTTTTTTGTTAATCACTACAAACTGTTTTCTGGCATACAATTCATTTATTAAAATGTTGTCCTCGTAAATAATGTAGTTTTCATCAAAACCATCAATATCCTTAAAAAGCATTCTAGTTATAAACTGACTTTGGTCTCCACCGCGGCAAGCTCGCCATCTAAATTTGGTAAGCCAACTTGCTAAACGTAACCACCAATGTTTGCTTTCAAACTGCATTCTAAAACAACCCGCTTGATTTCCTTTTTCAACTTCTTTGATGATTAGAGTATCAAAACATTTGGGAGGAAGAGAATCTGCGTGTAAAAAATAAAGGATGTCTCCTGTTGCAGATTTAACTCCTAAATTCATTTGTTTAGCACGCCCTTTTTCTGAATCTAAAATGTTGATAGGAGTCTTTGATGCTTCAGTAGAAACCGATTTATTCCCTAAATTTTTATTGTCTATATAGCTAAAGGCTTCTTTGTTGTCAATGCGTGTGAAATTGGAAAATGCTTTAACAATATTTATAGTGTTATCAGAACTACCGCCATCAACAACTATAATTTCAGAAATGTTTTTAGCAGAAGAATTGACGAGTAAATGTTCTAATAATTTACCTATACAAGTCTCCTCATTTAAAACAGGAATGATAATTGAAATTTGATGATTCATCATATAGTTATTCATTCAAAGTCCAATCGTAATCTTTAAAATTTTTTTTAGCTTTTTCTGAAATTTTCACATCTGAATATAGATTTAAAAAATCTATTAAACTCCCGTTTTGATTAAAATCTTGAGAAAACCACTGAAAAATCTTAGATAATTCTATGTTGTTTTCTGATATGCTATTTCGTTTAGAATCACTTAAAAATGATTTAGTAGCATTGGTAAGTTGCCCATATAAATTTGTGGCCTCAAAGGCCTTATTTTGTAATTTTGGACAAGAAAATGAAGCACAAACAATAGCAAAATGAATTCTAGGTTCATTCATTTTTCTCAGAATTTGGTGCTCTATTTCGTTTAAATTATACCATTTATCTCCAAGTTTCCAATAGCGTTGATCCCAAGGTTTTTTTATGTCTTTGATACTTTCTATAGGATAATGACGTAAAATTAAATCTACAGTTAAGACATTGTATGCATTAATCCAATAGGCTAACTTATCCTCTTTTGTCCATGAATCATTTGGTGTGTTTTCGCTTAAATTTGTAATGTAGTTTAATACTGCTTTTCTATCTGCTTTGAATCCTTTATAATTTACGTTTCCTTGATGCGATACATGTTTTTGAAGTAAATCTGTCCATGAGTAATGATTGAATGATTTTGATATTTCGTTCTCAATTTCAGGTTTTGATTCTGTAGGTTGGCCATTTTCAGCAACTACTATTGGTTCTGGAATAGTATCTTCAATAGGTTTAACGTTTTCACTTATAGAATCCAAAGTTTTTATAGTTTCAGGAGTCTCTTTTGAAGTTGCTTGAACAACACGTTTTGTTCCAGAACAAGATGTTATTAAAAAAAGAAGAGTGATTAAATTTAGGTATTTCATTTGAATTTTAGTCCATAATTCACGGCAAACCTTACATGATTTGGTAAATCATATAATTGAAAATTAGTTATAAATAATCCAATGTCATTTAAGAATTAATAATAGTATTTTTGGTGATTTCAATTCTCAGAATAGGAGTTTTTTATGATGTCTATATATTTTTTTGCATAAATTATTTTCAAATCAGGGCGTTAATAATTAAATGGCTATTATCACCTTAACAACACCCTCCGCCATCATAATGATAGGTAGATTCACTAATATAAATGTCATCTCTATTCAGACTAGCTATATCTCCAGCGGTTTTATCGCAAATTGCTAAGGGTTGATTTTTAACTAGAACATGGCCTTTGTTGTCATCAAAATAATCTTCTGAGCCATAATAAATAGCTGCTTTTCCAGTGAAAATACAAGGGCCGTCTTCTGGCATTGGGTCTTTAATGGCGGCAACTTCAATAGATTCTATATAAATTAATTCATCTGTTGGATAGTTTTTAGGATCTAAAATTCGATACGGTTTACGAGCACGAATTTCAATAGTTCCAAAACCAGCATCCGTAAGTGCTTTAACATATTCTGAAATTGGAAGACTTCCGCTTAAGCATAAGGCACGTAAACGGTCGTCATTACGCAACGTATTATTCATAGGTTGCTCACATGTAGGGTCACTCATTACCAAACGGCCATGAGGTTTTAAAACACGGTGCATTTCTTCGATAGCTTTCTTTAAATCATCAGCCTTAAAAATATTGAAAAGGCAGTTTTGAGCAGCAACATCAATACTGTTATCTTCAACAGGTAAATTCATAGCATCTCCTTTTTTAAGGTCTACAAATTCACTCTTAAACCAATCATTTTGGGCTTCTGCCTCTTTAAAGTTTTCTCTAGAGGCTTCAAGCATTTCATCAACCACATCAATTCCTACAACACCACCTTTTTGACGATTGAAATATGAAAACTGTAATAATTCCATACCGCCTCCAACACCTACATAAAGCATTTTTGGGTTATTTGTTAAATCACGAGCATGCACCGTAGAGCCGCAGCCGTAATTCATTTCTTGCATGATTTTTGGAATTTTTAAACCTGGTAATTCCCAAATTGGATTTGTGGTACAGCATAAGCCGATATCTGGTGTTAAAGCTGCTTCTTTATATACGTCGTGAGTGGTTTCTAAATAGCTCATTTTATGATTTTTTATTTATAAAGTCAAGTCCTTTATAACTATTAGCGTGTAATAAATATTACACTATTAAAGTGTTTTAATTAATTCTTTAAAAAGGATTACCATGTCAGGTTCTGCTTTTCCTGCCATAGCAATAATTTCAGCTATATCAACAGGTACTAGGTTATCTGGGTTGCATTCATCTGTTAAAACCGATACTGCTGCAACCTTTAATTTCAAATGATTTGCAACAATAATTTCAGGAACAGTACTCATGCCTACAGCATCAGCTCCCATTATTTTTAACATGCGGTATTCTGCTCTGGTTTCTAATTGTGGACCTACAACGCTAGCGTAAACGCCACCATGTAAAGTGATGTTGTTTGTTTTGGCTATATTTTTAAAAGTATCATTAATAGTTTTGTCGTAAGGTTCACTCATATCTGTAAATCGTTCACCTAATTGTTCAACACCTTTAAATGCCAGTGGTGAACTGCCTTGAAGATTAATGTGGTCTTCAATAAGCATTAATTCTCCTTTTTTAAAGTTGAGATTAATAGCTCCAGATGCGTTAGAAACCAAAAGTGTATGGATTCCTAATTTTTCCATGATGCGAACGGGATAGGTAACATCTTGCAACGAATAACCTTCATAAAGATGGAAACGCCCTTGCATCACGATTACTTTTTTTCCAGCCATGTTACCGTAAATAAGTTTTCCTTTATGGAACTCTACTGTTGCCGTTGGGAAGTTCGGGATATGGTTATAGCTAACTTCTTTTATAATCTCTACGTCATTAATAAGCTGTCCTAAGCCTGTGCCTAGAATAATTCCAATTTCGGGACTATCAAAGCCTTTGTCTTTTAAATAATCAACCGTTTCTTCTATAATTTTAATCATGTAGTTGCTTGATTTTTTCTTGTAATGCTATATTAGATTGATAAAATTTTGAAGCTACTAAATCGTCGTAAGTATCAATGTCATTTAGGGTGACTAATGTAGTAAATGTGACGCCATTTTCTTTTAATTCGCTTAGTGTTTCTTCTAATAAATGAGTTTTACTCCATGGCTTGTTATCAAAAACAAAATTGTGCATTTTTGATAGCCCTATTAAATAGTAACCACCATCTTCTGCCGGACCAAAACTCACTTCGTTTTGTTTTAGAGCTTCTAGTCCTTTATTGATATGGTTTGCTGTAATATCTGGCAAGTCTGAACCTATTAAAATAATACGCTCATAACCATCTTCAAAACCTTTTTTGAATGCGTTTTTCATACGTTCGCCTAAATCGACTCCATGTTGTATTGTTTTGTAATCGTTCTTCCATATGGTGTCAACTGTGGCATCAGAAAAATAAATACGTTTATCTACTGAAAGATCTTTTGTAGCCATTTCGGTAACTTTTACAAGATTGCTGTAAACCTCAAAAGCACCTTGATCACCAATGGTTTTTGCAAGTCGGGTTTTTACTTTTCCTAGTTTTATGTTTTTCACAAAAACGATAACTAATTCTTTACTCATATACTTTTACACCTTTCTTTAACCATTTACTCCATGCTTTAGAATATATATGAATGGAATCCGTTGGTTTTTCATTTAAATTTAATACTTCCAAATCATTGTTCTTCCATTCAAAAATACCGCCATACAAGTTATAAACATTAGAATATCCTGCTTTTTTAAGTTTTTCAGCAACATCCTCAGAACGAACCCCTAAAGAACAATATACCACTATTTTTGAGTTTTTATTTTTTAATTTAGATTGAACTGAATCTAAATTAAAAAAATCATAGCCCACATAAATGGCGTTTTTTAGATGACTCGTTTTAAACTCTTTTTCTTCTCTAGAATCTAATAGAATAATATCTTTTGACTCATTTTGTAATGTCTCAACAGATATGTAAGGAATGCTCTCGGTATTTTGTTGTTTCAATAATTTCGAAAGCTTTTTTTGTGCAAACCCTGAAACTGAAATCCCAATGCAGATGATTAAAAATATATTTTTCATATGATGTTTTAAGCAACACTTCCTTGGCAACTACTTCCTGCGCCTGCGGTACAGCCATAACAATGTTGAGAAATGACAATATTTCGTCCTTCTAATAAATCTTCGTTGTATTCTGAAATATGTTTCGCGTCACTATTTACAGGTAATTCTAACATTTGATTAAAATCACAATCAAATAAATAACCATCCCAACTTACGGATAGCGTATTGGTGCACATTACGTTTTTAACGGCCGTAGGATTGTAAGCTTCTACCAAAGAATACATGTAATCTTCGTAGTTTTCAGAAGCGATTAAGTAATCTAAAAAGCGAGAGATTGGTAAATTAGTTATAGCAAATAAATTGTGAAATTGAATGCCAAAATCGTCCTTTAATGCTTTTTTGAAATCTTTTTCCATAGCTGCTTGATCACCTGGTAAAAAGGCTCCTGATGGATTATAAACTAAATCAAGTTTTAAACGTCCATCTGGCATTCCATAACCAACCGCATTTAATTCTTGTAATGCTTTTATAGATTTATCAAAGACACCATCACCACGTTGTTTGTCTGTTTTTCCACGAGTCCAATGCGGCATAGAGCTTACTACGTGTACGTTGTGTTTTTTGAAAAATTCTGGTAAATCGTAATATTTCTTATTGGCTCTAATGATAGTTAAATTGGAACGTACAATAAAGTCTTTAACACCTGCTTTTGCAGCTTCTTCTACAAACCAACGAAAATCTGGATTCATCTCTGGTGCTCCACCAGTTAAATCTAAAGTATGCGCGCCAGTATTTTTTATAACTTCCAAACATTGCTGCATGGTGTCTCGGGTCATAATTTCTTTGCGGTCTGGTCCAGCATCTACATGGCAATGATCGCATACTTGATTGCACATGTAACCTACGTTGATTTGTAGGATTTCAAGTTTTTTTGCTTGAAGCGGAAATTGATTTGTTTCAGCAATTTTATTTTTAAAGGTTGGTAATTCTCCGTTTTTAAAAATACCGTTAGACAAAATTTCTATTTGCCTATTGCTGTTTGCTAAATCGCTTTCGCGTTTATGTAGTGACTTTGTTGCCATTAATTATCTTTTGCTTATTATAAGTTCTTAAGATGAAATTTGAGTTTAAGTTTTCCGGTAAGTGTTGAACATTTCGAGGATGCTCATCGCATGCTAATTTTTTGATCTCGAATTCGATAGGAGAGAGCGACTTGTGAAAGCCCGACTCCTAGTGTTACCCATCTAACTTATTTACTTTGTTCATCATTTGAACACCATGCACCAATGTTGCGCCACTTTTTATAGCTGCGCCAACGTGAATGGCTTCCATCATTTCTTCTTTGGTAACACCTCGTTGTAGGCCATCTTTTGTGTAAGCGTCTATGCAATACGGGCATTGTTCGGTGTGTGCAACGGCTAATGCAATTAATGATTTTTCGCGGGCTGTAAGTGCTCCATCTTCAAAAACTTTTCCGTAGTAATCAAAAAATTTATCACCTAATTCATGATTCCATTCACTTATTTTACCAAATTTTCTAAGATCTGCTGGGTCGTAATATGTTTTTTGCATAAAATATTTTTGTCTAAAGATAGAAATCTATTGAACTTCTGTCGGTTAATTTAATAATACTTAACAAAATTTTCACTTAAAGTATGTTTTTATTTTCTGGGTTTTGAATAATAATTAAATCTCTATATTCTATAATGACTAAAGATGCTTTATTTTAGCCCTATAAAGTTTTTAGTTATGTCAGATTATTTTTTTATCATTACCATATTAGTGGTTCTTTCGGCCGTTTTTGGTTACATAAATGTGCGTTTTTTAAAACTTCCAAACAGTATTGGTTTGATGCTTATAACCATCGTTTTTACATTTGGTGTTTTCGCTTTGAGTTATTTTGATTCTACTTTATTAGATGCTGAGAGATTTATAATTAAGCAAATAGATTTTAAATCCGTTTTATTAGACGTAATGTTAAGTTTTTTATTGTTCGCAGGTGCTTTGCATACTAATTTCGAGCAGTTAAAGGTGCAACGATGGCCTGTTTTGGTATTCTCAACTTTTGGTGTATTAGTGTCTGCATTTTTAGTTGGTGCTAGTGTTTTTTTAATTCTGCAATTAATTGGTTTAGATATTAATTTTATTTATTGTTTACTATTTGGAGCGTTAATATCACCTACTGATCCTATTGCTGTTTTAGGGATTTTAAAAAAGGCAGGGGTGCCCAAGAAATTAGAAGCTAAAATTGTTGGAGAGTCACTATTTAATGATGGCGTTGGTGTTGTTATATTTTTAACTATTTTTCAAGTTGCATTACTTGGAACTGGAGAAATAGAAGCTTTTGATGTCTTTAAACTATTTGGAAAAGAAGTTTTTGGAGGTATTTTGTTGGGTGCTGTTTTAGGATGGGTTACTTACCGATTAATGAAATCTATAAATGATTATGATATTGAAGTTATTATAACATTGGCTGCTGTTATGGGAGGAACGGTTATTGCGCATAAATGGCATTTATCTGCTCCTTTAGCTATGGTAACAGCAGGTTTAGTTGTTGGTAATGATACCGTTAGAGGAACTGCAATGAGTGAAATTACAGAAAGTTATGTTGATAAATTCTGGGAACTCATCGATATTCTATTAAACACGATTCTATTTGTTTTAATCGGTATGGAAATATTGGTGCTTACTTTTAAAACGGAATATATTTTAGCAGGGCTAATAGCTGTTCCAGTTGTATTGTTATGCCGCTATTTATCCCTGCTTTTGCCAATTAGTCTTTTTAAAAAGAAACTAGATTTTGTGCCAAAAACCAATCTAATAATGACTTGGGGTGGTTTGCGAGGTGGTATTTCCATTGCATTAGCCCTGGGATTAACCGAGGCCATGCAACGAGATTTATTTTTAGTAATTACTTATGTCGTAGTTGTGTTTTCTATTTTAGTTCAAGGGCTTACTGTTGGAAAGTTGGTTAAACGCTTTGAACAAATAAAATAAAAATTTATTTTTTAATAAGACTTCTTGAAATGACTATTTTTTGAATCTCAGATGTGCCTTCATAAATCTGAGTGATTTTTGCGTCACGCATTAAACGTTCAACATGATATTCTTTTACGAAACCATTACCACCATGTATTTGAACAGCTTCCACAGTATGTTCCATGGCTACTTTAGAGGCGTAAAGTTTTGCCATGGCGCTGGAGTAATCATAATTTTCACCTTGATCTTTCTCCCATGCTGCTTTCATAACTAAATGTCTTGCTGCTTCAATATCTGTGGCCATATCTGCCAATTTAAAAGCAATAGCTTGATGGTTGCAAATTTCGGTTCCAAAAGCTTTACGCTCTTTAGAGTATTTTAAGGCTAATTCAAAAGCGCCAGAAGCAATACCTAATGCTTGAGCCGCAATACCTATACGTCCCCCTGAAAGTGTTTTCATTGCAAAACGAAATCCAGAACCATTAACTCCAATCCTGTTTTCTTTAGGTACTTTTACATCGTTAAATTGTAGTGTGTGGGTATCGCTTCCACGAATACCAAGTTTATCTTCTTTTGGTCCTATATCAAAACCTTTCATGCCTTTTTCGACTATAAATGCATTAATACCGTGTGAACCTTTATCTCTATCTGTTTGAGCAATCACAATATAAACATCAGATCGTCCGCCATTTGTAATCCAGTTTTTTGTGCCGTTAATAACATAATGGTCACCTTTATCAATGGCTGTGGTTCTTTGAGATGTTGCATCACTTCCAGCTTCTGGTTCGCTTAGACAAAATGCCCCAACAAATTCGCCTGTTGCCAATTTTGTTAAATATTTTTGTTTTTGTTCTTCAGATCCATAAGTTTCCAAGCCATAACATACTAGCGAATTGTTTACGGAAACAATGACTGAAGCCGAAGCATCAATTTTTGACAATTCTTCCATAATGAGAACATACGAAATCGCATCCATACCGCTTCCGCCGTATTTAGGATCAACCATAATGCCCATGAAACCTAAATCCCCCATTTTTTTAACAAGCTCTTGTGGAAATTCCTGTTTGTTATCGCGTTCAATAACACCAGGAAGTAGTTCTGTTTTGGCAAAATCGCGAGCCGCATCGCGAATCATAATATGTTCTTCTGAAAGGCTAAAATTCATAATTCGTAATTAAAATGTTGTTTTGATAAATAATGTTTACAAATATAGCTTTTAATAGTGAATTCTTAAAAATAATGATTTGATTTCACTCATTCATTCTAGAATATATTTAATCAAGATGATTACTTTTACTTTCTATGATTAAACATGAATATAATATTATTGGCGTGATGTCTGGGACTTCCTTAGACGGAATAGACTTGGTATACGCTAAGTTTTGTTTGGATGAAACATGGAGTTTCGAAATCGTACATGCTCAAACTGTGGAATATCATTCTTATTGGTATGATACACTTAAAGAATTGGTAAATAAATCTATTGAAGAATTAAAAGAAATCGATACTAATTATACGGAATACCTTGCCAATGTAATTAAGAATTTTATAACCAAATACCAGATAAAAAATATTGATGCTATTTGTTCTCATGGGCATACGGCATTGCATCAACCAGAAAATAAATTAACATACCAAATTGGAAATAAACCTGTGTTAGCCCAACTATTAAACGAAACAGTGGTTTGTGATTTTAGAGTGCAAGATGTTGAACTTGGAGGTCAAGGAGCGCCATTAGTTCCAATTGGAGATGAATTGTTGTTTTCTGAATTTGATTTTTGCTTGAATCTGGGTGGATTTGCTAATATTTCAATGAATTTTAAAGGCACTAGAATTGCTTATGATATTTGTCCTGTTAATATTGTTTTGAATCATTATGTAGGGAAACTTGGATTGAATTATGATGATGAAGGGAAAATAGCTTCAAAAGGAAATATAAGTGTAGACTTACTAAATCAATTAAATGCTTTAGATTTCTATAAAGCAACATATCCTAAATCTTTAGGGTTGGAGTGGGTAAACACTAATATTTTTCCGCTGATTGATACTCTTGAGTTAGAAATACAGGATATTCTGAAAACGTTTGCTGAGCATATTGCCATTCAGATAGCTTCAAAAATAAATAAAAAAAATACGAGTACTGTTCTAATCACAGGAGGTGGTGTTTATAACGTGTACTTGATAGATAGAATAAAAGTACATTCTATTCAGAAACTAATAGTTCCTAAAAAGAAGGTTATTGAGTTTAAAGAAGCGCTTATTTTTGGGTTTTTAGGTTTGCAAAAACTTAGAAATGAGGTCAATTGCTTAAAAAGTGTTACTGGCGCTATTAAAGATCATAGCTCTGGTAAAATATTTCTTCCCTAAAAATCGCAAAAAATTAATCTTAAAGGGGTTTAGTTTTTTATATTTGTTTCACTAATAATTTAATATTTTTTCTTATGACTCAGTTATAGCTACGCTACTATTTACCTTCGGATAAACTATGAATGTTAGCTAAATATGAATCAATCTAAAAATAAAAATGAAAGAATTATTAAAAATATACGAAAACAAAATACCTGAAATAGTCTTTAACTGGAAGGATTCTGAAACGGAAGCCGAAGGTTGGGTTGTGATAAACTCCCTTCGTGGTGGGGCTGCAGGTGGCGGAACAAGAATGCGGAAAGGGCTTGATATGAATGAGGTTTTATCTTTAGCAAAAACCATGGAAATCAAATTTACGGTTTCTGGTCCAGCTATTGGTGGTGCTAAATCTGGAATTAATTTTGATCCAAAAGACCCAAGGAAAAGAGGGGTTTTAGAACGTTGGTATGCTGCTGTTTCGCCTTTGTTGAAAAGCTACTATGGCACTGGTGGTGATATGAATGTAGATGAAATTCATGAAGTGATTCCTATTACTGAGCAAAGTGGCGTATGGCATCCGCAAGAAGGTGTTTTTAACGGCCATTTTAAGCCAACGGAAGCCGATAAAATAAATAGGATAGGGCAGTTGAGACAAGGCGTTATTAAAGTTATTGAAAATCCAGAGTATTCGCCCAGTGTTTATAAAAAATATACTGTAGCTGATATGATTACTGGTTTTGGTGTTGCCGAAGCTGTAAAACAATATTATAATATTTATGGTGGTTCGGTAGAAGGGAAAAAGGCTGTTGTTCAAGGTTTTGGAAATGTAGGAGCCGCTGCGGCGTTTTATTTATCTCAAATGGGAGCTAAAGTGGTTGGAATTATAGATATAGCGGGCGGGTTAATTAATGAAGAAGGCTTTAGTTTTGATGAGATAACAGAATTGTTTCTTGCTAAAACAGGAAATACGTTGGTTGCTGATAATTTAATTCCTTTTGAAGAAATAAATAAAAAGATATGGGCATTGAATACCGAGATTTTTGCCCCTTGTGCAGCATCGCGTCTTATCACTATTCATCAAATAGATGAAATGATTGATAGTGGATTAGAGGTTATATCTTGTGGTGCAAATGTCCCATTTGCAGATAAAGAAATTTTCTTTGGGCCAATCATGGAACACACAGATTATAAAGTTAGTTTAATTCCAGATTTTATTTCTAACTGCGGTATGGCAAGAGTTTTTGCATATTTTATGGAGCGCAAAGTGCAAATGACAGATGAGGCCATTTTTAATGATACATCAAATAGAATTAGAGAAGCTATAGAAAAAGTTTACAATAAAAATAAATCAAAAACGGAAATTAGTGCTACCGCATTCGAAATTGCATTAAAACAACTTATTTAACCAAAAATTTATGGAGGCAGCAATTATCTTAGTGTTTGTTATGGGCTATTTAGCCATTACTTTAGAACATAGTATAAAAATTGACAAACTTATTCCAGCACTAGTCATGATGGCTATATGTTGGGCATTAATTGCTTTAGGTATAGAGGGTTTTTCACAATGGTTTGATTCTGCAAATCATACATTAATGGAAGGTTTTGGGAGTTTGGCTTCCGAAGAGAAAATGCATTTAATGGAAGAGACCTTATTACATCATTTAGGTAAAACGTCTGAAATTTTAGTTTTCCTTTTAGGAGCTATGACTATTGTTGAAATCATTGATTATTTTGATGGTTTTTCAACTATTAAGGACTTTATAAAAACTAAGAAAAAAAGCAAAATATTATGGATTTTTGCCTTATTAGCTTTTATCCTATCTGCAATCATTGATAACCTTACAGCTACCATTGTTTTAATTTCTATACTACAAAAAATAGTAAAAGATAGAAATGTACGTATTTGGTATGCAGGATTAATTATAATTGCGGCTAACGCTGGTGGTGCTTGGTCTCCAATTGGAGATGTGACCACAACTATGCTTTGGATTGGTAAAAAAGTAACTACAGGGCATTTAATTGGGTATTTACTGTTACCATCATTTTTATGTATGGCAGTGCCAACACTTATTGCATCATATTTACCAGCATTTAGAGGAGATTTAGAAGTTGAACAGGTTCAAGAGAAAAAGAAATCCAAATTTAGTGGAACTATGCTTTACTTAGGCTTAGGTGCTATAATCTTTGTTCCGATATTTAAAGTGGTAACACATTTACCACCTTATGTTGGTATGATGCTGTCTTTAGGTGTTGTTGCTATTTTTGCTGAAATTTATAGTAGTTCTAAGTTTAGCATGACGGAGGTTGATTCGGCAGAAAGCGATGCACATGCACACCATAGTCCAGTGCACTATTCGTTATCTAAAATAGAATTGCCAAGTATTTTGTTTTTCTTAGGTATTTTAATGGCTGTGGCTGCTTTAGAATCTTTAGGGATCTTATTTAATTTTGCGGGTTCACTTCAAGATTCTGTGCCAATGCTAGGAACTGAGTTGCATCAAGGAAATCATGAAGGTGTTTCAGATTTAGTGGTATTATTACTTGGGGTAGGTTCTGCAGTTATTGATAATGTACCATTAGTAGCGGCTAGTTTAGGAATGTTTCATGATCCAATAGATAGTGAATTATGGCACTTTATTGCCTATTCTGCTGGAACAGGGGGTAGTATGTTAATCATTGGGTCTGCTGCTGGGGTTGTTGCTATGGGAATGGAGAAAATAGATTTTTTCTGGTACTTAAAGAAAATTGCTTGGTTGGCTGCGGTTGGTTTCTTAGTAGGTGCAGTAGCTTTCATGTTTACAAGAACTTGGTTTTAGACTAAATAATTAAAAATAAATAATTTTTCGTTTTCGCAGAAGAATTAGTAAAAAGTGCCAACTATACTTTAATATAAAAATGAGCGTTATAAAGTTGCAATAAATTAATACTATATGCTAAGTACATTATCACAAAATACTCAAGAAGGAACAGAGGTGTTAACTGATACCGAGTCAGTTGAAAAAACACTTTCAATTATAGAATTAATTAGCAGCGGTGGTGTTGCAGGACAAGTTATAATTGCTGTTCTATTTTTACTACTTGTTGGCGCTATTTATATTTATTTTGAACGCATTTTTGCTATAAAAGCCGCTTCAAAAGTTGATGCAAATTTCATGAATCAAATAAAAGACCATGTTAGTAATGGTAAAATTGATTCTGCTCAAATATTATGTGCTCAAGTTAATACGCCCGTATCTAGATTAATTGGTAAAGGGATTTCCAGAATAGGAAAGCCACTCGCAGATATTAATACTGCTATTGAAAATGCAGGACGGTTAGAGATTTATGGATTAGAGAAAAATGTTAGTGTTCTGGCAACAATTTCTGGTGCTGCCCCGATGATAGGATTCCTTGGTACGGTAATTGGAATGATATTAGCAATATTTGAGTTAGCTAATGCAGGAGGTACTATTCAAATGGATGTTTTAGCAAGTGGTTTATATACTGCAATGACAACTACTGTTGCAGGTTTAATTGTTGGTATTGTGGCTTATATAGCATACAATCACTTAGTAGTTAAAACTGACAAAGTAGTATATCAAATGGAAGCGAATTCATTAGAGTTTTTAGATCATTTAAACGAACCTGCTTAGTATGAACTTTAGAGGAAGAAACAAGGTTACACCAGAATTCAATATGTCGTCTATGACGGACATTGTGTTTCTGCTTCTTATCTTTTTTATGATTGCTTCTACTTTGGTTACCACTAATGCTATTGATATTTTATTACCAAAAGCGAGCGGGAAAACTGAAAACAAAAAATCCGTAGCAGTTAGTATCAAAAAAGATTTGACCTATTACATAGACCAAAAACGAGTTGGTGAAAGTGTTTTAGAAAACGAACTATTGGCGGTATTGTCTTCTCAAGAAAAACCAACAATAGTTTTAAGAGCAGAAAAGTCTGTGCCTGTTGAAAATGTTGTAAAGGTTATGGATATAGCAAATAGGAATAAATTCAAGGTCATTTTAGCGGTAAAGCCTTAACAAGATAATGAAGTATTTCAAAACTAGGCACGAAAAGAATTCTGCGAGATTAACAGCTTTAATAGCTGTTATATTGTTATTGTTGTTGTTTGTGGTTGGTACAAAATATATGGATCCTCCAGAGGAGTATGGTGTTGCCGTAAACTTTGGTAATTCAGATTTTGGTAAAGGAAAAGTTCAACCCTTAAAACCTGTGAAGTCTGAACCTCGTAAAATTGAAGAACCGCCACAACCAGATGTTTCAAAATCAGAACCTACAAACGCTTCAGAAAATAAAGAAGATGTGTTAACGCAAGAAGATGCAGAATCTATAGCTATAAAAAAGCAAAAACAAGCCGAAGCAAAAGCCAAAGCTATGGCAGATGCGAAAGCAAAGGCTGAAGCCGATAGAATAGCTAAAGAAAAACGTGAACAAGAAGAAAAAAAGAAAAAGCTGGATGCTTTAATTGGTGGAGTAAGCAAATCTGAAGGTTCTGAAACCGGAAATGAAGGGAATGACAATAAATCTGGAGATAAAGGGCAATTAGATGGTAACCCTTATGCGGCAAGTTATTTTGGAGGTCAAGGTGCAGGTAGTGGTGGCGTTGGTTATGGTTTAAATGGAAGAGGTAAAGCGTCTTTTAAGAGACTAAAACAAGACTGTAATGAATCAGGAATGGTCATTGTAAAGATTATTGTAAATCAAAGTGGAAATGTTATTTCGGCAGAACCTGGTCAAAGAGGAACTACAAATACAGCACAATGTTTATTAGAGCCAGCCAAAAAAATAGCCATGTCTCATAAATGGCCTTCGAATTCTAAAGCTCCAACACGTCAAATAGGGTTTGTTAGTGTTAACTTCAAATTAAGTCAATAATAAATGACATATCAAGATACACTTAATTGGATGTTTTCTCAACTACCAATGTATCAACGGCAGGGTAAAACAGCCTTTAAGAAAGATTTATCTAATACGTTAAAACTTGCAGAACATTTAAATAACCCTGAAAATAAGTTTAAGTCAGTGCATGTTGCGGGAACTAATGGAAAAGGGTCTACTAGCCACATATTAGCATCAGTTTTACAAGAAGCAGGATATAAAGTTGGACTTTATACATCTCCACATTTAAAAGATTTTAGAGAACGAATTAAAATTAATGGACAAGAAGTAAGTAAGCATTTTGTTATTGGTTTTATAAAGCGAAACAAAGACTTTTTTGAGGCGAATAAACTGTCGTTTTTTGAAATGACCGTAGGAATGGCTTTTGATTATTTCGCTAAGCAAAATATTGATATTGCTGTTGTAGAAGTTGGTTTAGGAGGTCGATTAGATTCTACTAATATTGTTACCCCAGAAGTTTCAATAATTACAAACATAGGCTTAGACCACACACAATTCTTGGGAGATACACTTGAAGCTATTGCTTTTGAGAAAGGCGGTATTATTAAACCAAATATTCCAGTAGTAATAGGTGAAACACAAAAAGAAACAGCTCCAGTATTTAAAAGCTTAGCTAAATCATGTGATTCTGAAATCCTTTTTGCGGACCAGTTGGTTTCTGAAGTGTATAAATCAGATTTAATAGGTAGTTATCAATCTAAGAACATAAAAACAGTAGTTCAAACGGTAAAGCAGCTTCAGGGAAAAGGATTCAAAATATCTAAAAAAAACATAAAACAAGGTTTGCTAAAAGTTGTAAAAAACACAGGTTTGTTAGGGCGCTGGCAAATTTTAAAGGAAAGACCTAAGGTAGTTTGCGATACAGGACACAATAGAGAAGGCTTAATTTATGTAATGCAACAACTTTCAAATGAAACTTTTGAATCGTTACACATTGTTTTTGGTG
>Ga0209195_1000303_pt1 | contig 37766 bp, 28 predicted proteins | sample COGITO_mtgs_1004_3_FD_184788 | JGI IMG/M metagenome (GOLD analysis project Ga0209195, IMG submission 184788) | Pelagic marine microbial communities from North Sea - COGITO_mtgs_100420 (SPAdes) (version 2) | ecosystem: Environmental > Aquatic > Marine > Epipelagic ...
GCTGTCGCAAAGCGCCGCAGACTATACTTCACGATGACGATTTTGCAAACAATTTCGGCGAACCCGTGCCAGGACTAACCCAGTTGGCACAACGGTACGAAACGTCGCTCAATATGCAAGGAAAGCGTCCCTTCAGCGTTGCTACATCGTTAATCGCAGGAGCCCGTCAGCCGCCCACGAGAACCTCAAAATTTCTACACGCAAGCTCCGAAGGGGTCTGCCATCACGTCCTGGGGTCTTCTAAGGTGGAGACTGGCTGTGATGAAGGCCGGAAGGGCAGCTGGCACATCCGTATCAGTAAAGACCGCTCGTGGACGGCACTGGCAAGCGCATGCTTAGAAAAGTGCGATTTATGCCATCGGTGCCGGTTCCTCTCCGTCAACATTCGAGCGTATGAGTGCTACTGGTGGGCGGCCTGTGACTTGAATCGGCTCACGCCACGTCACGGCGCAATCACGGGAAGAGTGGTGCCCTGAGACGAGTTGTTTGTATATGTGAATTGCAGATCAATTAATGGTTGCCCATACACTCCAAGAGGTCATAAACATCCATCCGCCTCGAAATCACGTGCGCAGCATGCGCGCCCTGAGACGCTAGACAAGGGTTTGCGAGACTCAGCAAAAGCCCTAAAACCTGAAATGCACCGAAGCGACATTGCCTGGTTGCCCACGCACGCCCCCGCGATGCCGTTCGAAGTTCAGCTGTCTCGGGTGCGAACATGCGCGGGCATGCTTGGGGCTGACTTTGCCTGCTCCATGAGCGATGGAACAGATATGGACGCATGTCAACTGGACCGACCTCCAGCTCCGGGATCAGTTTGTTCTAAAGTTCCTGGTTGCAACGTTGCCCTAACTACCCACGATTGGGCAACTTTAAAGAGTGCATTTAATTTCTCATTGGCGCCGGAGACTGCCGCCACCAGGTGCAAGAAGATTTCACAAAAGGCCGTTAAACGCGCTCGCTCAGGTAAAGGATGCGATGCAGCAGCAAACTCCCGCTGGCGGTCACTCAAGTGTGCGAGCTATGGTAGGCCTGTCTCGGCCTCCTTGGCCGCCATTCCGCCGCGACCCCGGTCTCTCACTGAGCTACTTCCAGCTTCGACGGATCTGAAACAATTTACGTGCGTGCCCGATGCGCAACTCAAGAATCCACTGCTGCTCGCGCGGTACGCGTCGCCGTATTGCATCAAGCCTTCCCCGATGGAAAATACGCAAGCCTGCAGCTTACTGCGGAAGCATGCTCTGCGGGTCTGCCTGCAAATCCAAGGTTGCCACGTGCTTCATTGCGAGCGGACCTCTGATTACTGCCAAGTACAGTCTCTGATCGGACACCTCAGTCTCGATCGAACACTGCCATCATTCGGAGACGTCGACTTGCTCGTGCGCAGGGGGGTTGACCGCACAAACCAAACAGGCAAACCAGCAACCCTGTGCGTGGACCGGCACTACTACGCCACCGCCAGCAAGCTCGGAGCTCACGCCCTTCATTTTGGGCTGCGGACGAGCGTTTTGGATTGCACTGTCTCGGGCTGCAAGAGTCTTCCAGCGACGGAGGCACAGCTTGACGAAAGTGGGCATCGTCTGAAGGAGATCTTGATCACTTCCGCACAACGGTTCTCTGCGCGGTCGACTGCTTCGGAGCCGCCTGGACTCTTCGAAGAGTCAGGGCCTCTGATGCTCTATGGCCCGGCCAGTGCCATTTTAAACGCAACAGCGCACAATCACGAAGACGGCGTTTCCACGTTTCTCTCGGAGTATCCGTCGAACCCTCGTGCTGAGCAAGATGCGTACCATGAGCAGTATGGCGACGATCGATGGCTCACGGACGTTCAGCAAGCCTACAGACGCTTCTTTGGTCCAAAAACCAATTTTTATCGCGATGGCCGTAAAGGATACTTCGTCGAATCTGGGGCAGGGCAGGGTGCCGTGTTTGACTCGAATTCCATCTTCTTCGAAAGGTTTCTCGGGTGGAGCGGCTTGCTCGTCGAGGCTAATCCTTTCAGTTTCGCGAAGCTCGTAGTGCGCCGCCCGGCAGCGTATCGTCTCGAGACGGCCCTCTGTGCACGCCCCGGCAAGCTGCGCTTTCAACTTCCTGACCACAAGCGAAATGCAGATGGCTGTTGCGGCCGTGCCAATGGTGCGGCTAAACACGTCGTCCGCTGCACGCCTCTGGGTGTAATCCTCGACACGATTGGCATTCACCATGTAGACTTCTGGAGCTTGGATGTGGAGGGCTCCGAGCTGGACGTCCTCCAGGGCTTCGATTGGGCGCACAACTCGCTCTCGGTATTGCTCATCGAAGTATATCCACGACTAGAGGAGTCTTATTCACATTTTTTATCGGCCCGCGGACTCGTACGCCTCCGAGATTTCAAATCTCCCACGGGGCTGAACCAAGTGTGGTTCAACCGCTCTCTGATCTCACCCGCGTGAATCCACCAGCAAAGCACCGACTTGATCACAGCGAGGGGCCTTTGGATGTAATACCATCCCGAGAAAAAGATACCCTTCAAAGGCTGAAAAACTCTAAACTATTTAGCCCAAACACGCGGAACATATACAGCTTGCTTCGGCGCGTGATATAATAAATGGATTTCTATTAGTTATGAATAAACTAGGAGTGTTCCGAGGTACAGCTGTTGCGCTTCGCGTTTCTTTCTCCCGAACGCGGATCGGTCGACGTCGCTATCGGTCGCTCTTCGGCGCTCGATCACCGAGCCGACCCCCAATGGAACTTCGGCTGGAGGTGCCGCAGTCCTTCTGCAATCCAATCCCACCCGAATGGACCGAGCGCGACACGTCGCTAGTGCTGCACGTCGGCACCGCGGCTGTGAAACTGTTGAAGTCAGAGGAACTGCCGTGCGGCGATGTGCAGCGAGATCTAGCGAAGCGCGAGTTCTTCGATGAACTGCAAGTCGTCCTGGGGCGACAACGAAACGACTGCGACGTCGAACTGCACAGGCTGCGGTCGCAGCTGACCCTCGAACGGCAGGAATCAGCAGCGGAGCGTGAGCGAGCCGGCGCCAGATTGGACGCCGCGCGTTCCGCCCTGCAGTTGGAAAAACTGCAGATGGTGGCCGATACAGAGGCATCCGTCCGACTCGACGTCCAAAATCTGGAAAGAATCGAGCGACAGCGCCTGGAAGAAATGGCCACTTCCACAGAAGCACAGTTACGTGCCGAGAGGGCCGAGTTCGCGCGATCGACAGGGTGTGCGCAGAACAATGCACGCGAAAGAGACGACATACACGCGGCCGAGCGCATGCGCTTGTGCGACCAGGTCGCCTCGCTCACAGCCGAGCTGTCAGACAGAGAAGCGCGCCTGTGCAAGCTGAGTGTGGCGTCCAACAAGGGTAACGCAATCGAAGCCGAACTCAGGCAGAATCTGTCGGCGCTCGGGATGCACGTGTACGACACCAGCAAGGGAAAGCACAACACGCACTATCACGACATGCTGGTGGCGCTGTGTCCGCTCGTCCCCGGTGTAGCCATCGGCGGATTTCCCACGTACTCCGGGGAGACGCCGGAAGTCGTACGATGCTGCGTCGAGTGGAAGGGGCACAGTCGGTCCGGCGGACTGTCGAAGGAACTCGAGAAGTTCGCGGCCGTGCGCCGGTGTATGCTCGAAGAGGGTACGGCGGAGTGCTTCTGCTTCGCTGCCCAAGCAACGATCCCAGGCCAACGCCGCCACCACTTTGAGATAACGTCGGGTGCACGGCTGAGACCTACCGTCACGTCTTACGTCGGAAGCAGCGAGGTCACCGACGTCGAAGTCGCGTTGACTGTGCATTTCACGATACTCCTGCAGTCGAAACTGTCGGAATCGGATTTGCAGCAACAGCCGCAGAGCAGCAACGAACTCGACGCGCTGGTGGTCGCAGCCAACACAGCACTCGACAAGCTACGCCAGTGCGTCGAGCGCTGCGAGGAGATGGAGCGACTCGCGACCGCGATGAACATACAGATCCAACGCCTCCGCGAAGGAATCGTGGACTGCGCACTTGCGCAAGTGCGTCCGCTCTCGAAAATGGGGCGACTGGACGACGGAAGCCAGGCAAACGAGTTCTTGCTCGCGCTAGGGTCTCTCGCGGGGGACAAGCGTCGTACAGGGTGCAAAATCCTGAAAACGAAGGCGCAGTTTGCATCCGCGCAGAACGGAGGGGGGGCAGCCGCCGCCGAGAACGTTCTATGGGGGGCGTTTTAGCAGAGATATAACTTCTCTTAGCTTTGTCGTCCGTAGTCGCGTTCTGTAGGTGACACGTAAGTAATTTACGTATTCGAATAATAGAGTGAAAAGATAAGTTTGTTTAAATCCAGACTGGAACACTACACAAATTTCGGACTATGCCTGGACGGGGTAAATCAAACTAAGTGTCCGTTTGAATTTCCACTGGGTGAACGATCGAATACGAAATCGAAAAAGTCCCCAACAGGCTGGGTCGGACTTGCCGTGCAATCTACGGCGAACGCACAACGGCTCTGCACTCCCGAAACTCACCATTCCCAGATCGCGAGCAGACTACTGCGCACTCGTCCAGAAACTGCTTTTGTGTTGCAAGTCGCCGACCACCGCGCGCTACGCGACGCTCGGTCTGTGCGTTTCTCCTTCACGCCCGGTGCTGCTGCTCTCCGCATATGTGGAACACGCGCGTCATGGGGCGGTTTCGCTGCTTGGACATGCGCATGAAGCGCCCGAGGAGCTGGGTTTCGTGGTCGGCACACATACCTCCGACCACGATTGCCGCGGTGGCACAGCCCAGATCGGCGCCCGCGATGCTTCTGGAGCTCGCCCCTGTGTCGCAGAGGAGGAACACCGGGTGATGGATATTCGCGTCGCCGAAGGCCGCGAGACCCGGCCCCGCATGGTGTTCGATGTCGAAAACTGCAGCATCCACCACCGAGTCGCGGATGCACGCCTTCGCGGCGCGGCTCGATCCGTTGCGCATGTATTGGAAGAACACCAGAATGCGCGGACGGCTGCCGACGCGAGCGGAACAAGCGAGGATGCAGGCGCAGCGCACGGCGTCGAAAACCGAAATGGATCCGTCCCTGATCGCCTCGCACGCAGAAAGAAAAGTGCCATCGGCATGCTGGTTGGTGTCTGGGTCTCGCTGGGCTCTTTGGAGCAGTTGCGTCGTAGACGATACTACCAAGCTGCGCGGGTGGGCGGTCTCGCCGGCGGACAGCAGGTTGTCGTACCTGTCAAGCACCGGCCTGGACATGGCCGACCGCCTGCTGCTTTCTGAAACGACGGTGGGAATCTTGATGGTTGCGCCCTCCGGGGTGTCGTCCGCGCTCACCATGGAGAATTCAGCTGCGCCCGTGCTGCGACAGAATGGGCACTGGCGCTTCGGGAGTTTTCCGCAGCAGGTGAAGCAAAGCACCTTTCCGCAGCAGTACGTGAGTCCGCCGCGCGCCGGGGCGGCAAGAAACAAATTCCTCGATGCCTCGCAATTTCTGGGTACAGTATCCAGCTCTGGCGTCGAGCCGAGCTTCTCGAAACACACGCCGCACTCGTCGTCCTCTCGCGTGAGCTCGCCTGCGGCATCGAGCATCCTCTGCATACGAACCAGCTGGTTCGACCGACGCGTGCGGGCTTCGGGTGGGACGGAGCTCGTTGTCCGTGGCGTTGCATCTGTGATTGCATCCTGGATGGCCAACAGCGAGGGGCACAGGTCGGACCGAAGTTTCTCCGCGTCCAACATGCAGTTTCCAGACGCTCTGTGCTGCTGCTCCAGCTCGTTGACGCGTGTTATGAACCCGTCGAGGATCTGATCGCGGTTCGACGTGGCGATGGCGTGGGGACCCTCGACGCCGAAGTTTCTGCAGTACTCGGTGGCGAGCCTCCTGAGGGCAGTTCCGTGCTGGCGCAGCGCTTCCCAGGTGGACACGACGGATATGCCAGAACTGGTTCCGCTTTCCCGCAGTCTCGCGTTGAGATCGGAGGTTGCGCGGTACAGAACGTGGAACACGGTGATTCCCGCTGGCATTCCGCAAAGGGCGTCTGTTCTGCAGTGCAAGTAAAGCTCTGGCGGGCCGGAAGCCAGCCGCATCACGAGCATCCGAGCGATACTAGACGCCGCTGGACCCGGCGTGCGCACCAAAAAGTCGTAGGCCATATCATCGCTGTTGTTCATGTAAGACATCGTGTGGTTCGAACCGCCGACCCGCCCTCCGCCGCGCTCGATGGCCAGACGGAGCGGGTGCCGCGTGTTGCCCGGGATTGTTTTCGCAAGCACATCAGGCGTGGCTGTAAGGAACAGCGTAAATGGGATGGCCTCTATGCTGCAGCCCGAATGAGTTCTGTGTGCCGGAAATGAGAAATTGCCTTCGTCGTAGAGCGCCATTGCCGGGTAGCGCAGTTCGTGTTTGTAGATGGCGTTCAGGACGGCACAGGGGGAACAGGCGGCGACTATCCAAATCTGGGGTGACATACACGAAATGTCGAGCGCCAGCAGCTGATTGATGGTTTTCATGTCCGCAACTTCGCGCACGATCCAAGCCTCCTGCCCGAGGCGATCTGCAGCAGCCTGGAATGGCCCGCCTGGTCTGCACTCACTGCACTCGAACATCGACGTTGCTTCTCTAAGCCACTGCTGGACGAGCCCCGGCGGTGAGACAACAAGCGCCACGCGCATCATGGCCGCGTCGGGGTGCATTGCGCTCGGGGCGCGGGTTTCGTCCAGTCTCACGTTTTCTTCAAACGCAGACCAGTTTCTGCCGCACAACTTGGTGGCTACGCAGGAAAGCGACATCGCCGTCTTCCCAGTGCCAGGTCCTGCCACGAGTAGTTGGAGCTTGGACGGACTGCCGTCGCTCCGAACCGAGCGCGAGACTTGAATCGGCTTCTTGATGCCCCTTCCTGGAATCAAGCCCGGACTGTGCGCTCCTGTTTCTGCCATCCTCTCGAGCTCATCTGCCTCAACGCGAACCGACATTTTTCTCGGACCTGGAGTGGTCGAGCCTACCAAGTGCGCAATCTGCATTCGCTGTCCCATGGTCAGTTCAAAGTCTCCTGTGCGACGAGGGACGCGAGGCGCATTTTCGTCCTCGGCATCGAGCACGCGCGCAAGCGCTTCAACGTGCGCCGACTCGTAATTGAAGCCGATTTTCACACCCGAACACGGGGCAAAAAGTTTAGAGATGCGGGAAAAGTAACCTTGGCCGAGAGACTCTCCATTCACCGTGTAGGAGAGGATGCGGCCACCCTCCGCGGACTCGTCACCACCCGAGAGATTTGCGTGTCCAAAATAGTGAGTTCTGACGTCACGTCCGACTGGGCAGCTGCCCTCGACGAGCTCGCGTTGGCAAGAATTGCCAGATTCGCGTTTCTCGCACAGCCACTGCGTGTACACATGACGTGTTGCTGCGGGCGCGACCAAACGAGCGCGCTTTGCGTCCCGACCGTCGCCGCCGGTGCCGCGCGCGAACCCAGCCTCTTTCGTCTGAAACGCGATGCCTCTGTGCTCTCGCCCATAATCAGTAGGCCCGTTGAACGTGCGGGAGATCGATCGGGCACGGCTGAGAAACATGGTGGTCTTTGTGTATTTCTGAAAAGCAAGGACAGTCACGGTGAATGTTAGACTTGGACAGCACCACCCGGGGGGGTCCAGGGGGGGTCGGGCTGCGCACATCGGGAGTGCTTGCTGCGCAGCTAGAAACAGAATTGTGTGTGCTGGCGCGAGGCCCCGGGAGGTCACCCACGGCTCCGGCGAACCAAGTGTAGGGGTCTGGGAGGGGGCTCGGGCGAGCGCATCCGCGCCCAGGGGGTCGGGCGAGCGCATCCGCGCCCCCGACCCCCTTTGCATCGGAAACTGCATCTTGGCTCGCGCATCCGGGAGCGGATGCGCAAGCTGATGGCAGGTTTGAGATGGGGGTTTGCCTTGGACGTGACTTGCTAGTAACCCCCCGCAATCCACAGCTCCACCCACACAATCAAAACGCCCCAACTCCAAACCACCCTTCGATCACCAGGGGTGCAAATGGACCACCACAGCGTCGTAGAATTTGCATGTTATTGCATGTCAATAACGGCTGAGGACGAAGAGTGGCTACCGGAATGCGATGGAAATGATGCGGTAGAATACCAACTCAAACCGCTACAGGAGAAGTATTACAGCTGTTTTGGTACAGCCATTCCGAACAAGTCGCTCGTGCACATACTGATGCGACGCACCTGTGTCGAAGTGCCGGACATCGATGGGTTATACATCTGTTCAATGTTCCCCACAGCGAAATATCCGTATCTCGAGAAGATCCTGGAACACCTCGAGATCGAATTCGAAACCCCGTACGTCCTTCCAGGGACAACCACCTCGTTTCAGGCCTGGAGGATGTGACATCGCGCTGCCCCTTTGCATCGCGCAGGTACTTTGCTGTGCGTTCGCCGTAGACTGAACGGCCAGTACGACCCCCTTTGCATCAGAAACTGCATCTTGGCTCGCGCATCCGGGCCCGGGTGCGCTCGCGCACGGCCTGTTTGAGATGGGCGTTTGCCTTAGACGCGACTTGCTAGTAACCCCCCGCAATCCACAGCTCCACCCACACAATCAAAACGCCCCAACTCCAAACCACCCTTCGATCACCAGGGGTGCAAATGGACCACCACAGCGTCGTAGAATTTGCATGTTATTGCATGTCAATAACGGCTGAGGACGAAGAGTGGCTACCGGAATGCGATGGAAATGATGCGGTAGAATACCAACTCAAACCGCTACAGGAGAAGTATTACAGCTGTTTTGGTACAGCCATTCCGAACAAGTCGCTCGTGCACATACTGATGCGACGCACCTGTGTCGAAGTGCCGGACATCGATGGGTTATACATCTGTTCAATGTTCCCCACAGCGAAATATCCGTATCTCGAGAAGATCCTGGAACACCTCGAGATCGAATTCGAAACCCCGTACGTCCTTCCAGGGACAACCACATCGTTTCAGGCCTGGAGGATGTGACATCGCATGCCGCAACACCCTTGATCCCGGAAATTGAAAGGCCACTTAGACGAAATTCATAACTACATAGTCGAAATGCAACACGCTGTTCGGTGGACTAGGATACACTGATTCGAGTTCAAATATATTCACAATAATAAACAGATTCCTTTATAATGACACTTAGCCGAAATTCATATTTACATAGTGGGAATAGAGAGGGTTGTTCGGTGAATTAGAATACACTGATTAAAGTTCCAATCGATTGGTAATAAATAAACAGATTCTCTCGAATTACGATTTGGTAACTAAAAGCGACCTTGAAGGCCGACCGAAAACGCCCGGATGCGCTCGGCCGCCGGGTACTTTGCTGTACGTTCGCCGTAGACTGCACGGCCAGTACGAACCCCGCTTTGCATCAGAAATTGCATCTTGGCTCGCGCACCCGGGCGCGGATGCGCACGCGCACGGCCGGTTTGAGATGGGGGTTTGCCTTGGACGTGACTTGCTAGTAACCCTCCGCAATCCACAGTCCCACCCACACAATCAAAACTCCCCCAACTCCAAACCACCCTTCGCCCGCCAGGTACTTTGCTGTACGTTCGCCGTAGACTGCACGGCCAGTACGAACCCCCCTTTGCATCAGAAACTGCATCTTGGCTCGCGCATCCGGGAGCGGATGCGCAAGCTGATGTCAGGTTTGAGATGGGGGTTTGCCTTAGACGTGACTTGCTAGTAACCCCCCGCAATCCACAGTCCCACCACACAATCAAAACTCCCCCAACTCCAAACCACCCTTCGCCCGCCAGGTACTTTGCTGTACGTTCGCCGTAGACTGCACGGGTAGTACGACCCCCTTTGCATCAGAAACTGCATCTTGGCTCGCGCATCCGGGCGCGGATGCGCACGCGCACGGCCGGTTTGAGATGGGGGTTTGCCTTGGACGTGACTTGCTAGTAACCCCCCGCAATGCACAGCTCCACCCACACAATCAAAACTCCACCAACTCCAAACCACCCTTCGGCCGCCAGGTACTTTGCTGTACGTTCGCCGTAGACTGCACGGGTAGTACGACCCCCTTTGCATCAGAAACTGCATCTTGGCTCGCGCATCCGGGCGCGGATGCGCAAGCTGATGGCAGGTTTGAGATGGGGGTTTGCCTTGGACGTGACTTGCTAGTAACCCCCCGCAATGCACAGCTCCACCCACACAATCAAAACTCCACCTACTCCAAACCACCCTTCGGCCGCCAGGTTACAAATGATGGACGTTGACGATACACTTCCCCGGCCTTCAAGCGACTGGTGCGAGCAGTCGCCGGGTGACCGGCCCGTGGACTTGGAGGAAGGAAGTGGCCCCTTGGAAATTCAAACGCCGCCGCAAGGAGCTTCGCCGCTTTCCCCATGTGCGACGCATCAGCAGCCGGCGCCGAAGTTTGTAGCGTTCGAGGAGATGCGCTCGGTCTTGGAGTCTGACTCATCCTCAGACGGGGACGCCGAGGATAATGAGGACGGTGCTGGGGAGGTCTCATCAGAGATGACAGAGGAAACTTTCAAAGGAGATGAGAAGGCCGGTATCAATACGGGTGGAGAGGAGAATGCCCAAGAGATGAAAAGGGGGGAGGAAGGTACGGGTGACCAGGAGGTACAGGAATGGGATTTGCAAGCTGAGGTGCCCCCCAACGGCGAGGTGGAGGAGGAGGGAGCCATCGCCACGGAGGTCGAAAAAGAGGATTCTCAAGATGAATCGGAGTGCAACAGGAAGAGTGAGAAGAAGGTGGCCGAAGCCAAAGCGCTAGAGACTGTGGCGGAGGCGGCCAAAGAAGAGAAGAAGATGGCCGATGCCCGCAGGGCGGAGGAGAAGGCGGTCTTGAAAAAGAAGAAGGCGGACAAGGCCCGCAAGGCGGCGGAGCAGATGAAGAGGATCGCTGCTCTCGACGCGGCAACGGAGGCGTCCCGCGTGGCCAGCGTTAAGCGCGAGCGCAAGGCCCGCAAGGCAGAGAAGGCCGAGAAGGCCGAGAAGGCCGAGAAGGCCGAGAAGGCCGAGAAGGCCGAGAAGAAGGCGGCCGACGTGGCGGCCGACGCGGCGGCACAGGCGGCCAGAACAGAAGAGGCGCAGAGGCAGGCTGCCAAGTCGCGCAAGCGCGCGCTCGAAGTGGTGCGACTGGACTCCGACACCGAGGCCGAGGACCAGAGTACCAAGCCCCACAACGGCGATCCTGAAAAGACGGGGGGCAAGATCCGCAAGGTCGGGAAGATGGTGGCGAAAAAGGGAGTCGGTGCCCAGAAGACGGCGGTGGCGTCCAAGGCCAGCACTCCCGAGAACACGGAGGCCTTGTCCGCGAGTGTGCAGATGCAGGATGCGTTGCCCGTTCTCCTTGCCAAGTGCGTAAACTTCTCCGAATTGGCAACAGCTGTCAAGTGCGACAGATTGCAGATCAAGGCTTCACTTCCCATCTGTATCGCCGAGTGCGTATACTGCGCGACTTCGTCTGGGCAGATCCTAACCGCCGGTCTCGTCAAAGGCCGGGACTCGCAGTGGGAGGAAGCGTTAGCAGCGGCCAATAGTAAGTTGGTGGCAGCCGGCGCTGGAAAGCGCTCTGCGGCGGCATTGGAATGTGACGAACGCGACATGCACGATTTGGTGAATCGCGGCATGGAAGCCAGTCAGTTTTTCGACCTTCTCGCGACTGGTCTTTACGCCATCGAGGCTGCACACGTCTTCGATCCACCAAATGATGTGATCGCGTACCGCTCCGGTAATTTGGTCATCGCAGGTCGTGATGCATCAAAGATTCTGCCGGTCTTTGATCACGAAGGCCGTCCGATCAAAGTTGCTGGGTGCGTTGCCGCAGAGTGCGGAGACACGCCCTCTGAGTCTAAAGCGGTCCCTCGCACCGTCAGCATGGAAGAACTCTGCGATACCCTCCTTTGCGACCGGTCGTCACGCATCGTGGCCGTCGTGGACGAGCAGGAACGCGGCGACGACATCGTCTTTGCCTCGCGCGGGGGCACGCGCGTCGTCGTCTCGTTGCGCCAGTGCCACTGAGCGACGAGTTGTAGCTGTCAAATGCAGCTCCATTGCGCATGAGTATCATGCGCCACAGTCGACCCCACCGAGCAAAGGCACAGTCCATGCGAATGTAGGCAAGCCGGAGCGCCTGGGACACATCTGCCCAGCAGTGGTTTACAGTGAGCAAAGCTGACGAGCTTCGCCCCAACTACACCTCGCTTCGAAACTACATGATTTCTTAGGGCATTCATATATTCATATAATGGCAAAAATTAAAACGTTGTGGTACTGTAGCGTTCTAGTTGCCGAGTACACCCCACAGTTTTAGGTCACGAGGCGGAGGAGAGGGGTTAGGTAGAGTACGGTAAAGTAGCGAGATACGAGCGAGATTTGGGGTTTTGGAGGGGGGGGAGCTCTAAGAGAAAAGAATGTGGTTGGAATATGAAAAAGGGAAGGTGAATTAGCTGGCGTCTGATGTGTGACTATCATGTAGTTGCTTCACGAAATCGGCATAATCCTCGACAAGGTTTTCGTGCACCCATGCATGCTCTATCTCCTCACCACAACTGTAGCGAGCCCCACCACCTACCACCCTACTGGAAACCCTCAGTTCCTACGCGCCTCCGTCTTGACGCACGCACCAGTGCAGTGAAAACAACAGGCTACTAGACAATCCCCGGGCGCGTGATCAGAACGGGGCCGTAGAGTGTGGCTCCGGTCAAACGAGTTGCTCTGTCGTTGGGAACTGTGTACTTGCAGTGGCCCGCGTCGTCCACCCAAACCTCGAACGCGCCCAACTTCTCGCCGATGACGCAGGGGAGCCTCTGCACGACTCGGCACTTCAGCACATCGCATATCCGCTGAACGTCGATGTGACCCTTATGGCACTGGTGAGAGCCGTCGACACGCATCAAAAGCGCGTCGTTAATAAACGAACCAAAATCTATCGGCGGTGTGCACGGCATGGCGTGACTGCCATCGGGGGTCGGTGCGGGGGACGCGGCGACATCCATGGGCCTCCTCTGCTTCCAAAGTCGCGCCACCAGGACGGCACACTCGCTGGGCAATGTTGTGACATCAGAAGCCGTGGTGCCACTCAAAACCGGCATTTCACCTCGCATCCGCAGATAAAGGCGTCCGGCACAAAATCGCCGTTCGCGCGACCGGCGACCTCCGCGAATGAATAACTTTTCGGATGAAATTGATTTGGTGTGCGAAAGTGCCTTGTTGTCAACCCCAAACCGAGCTACGCTGAATGTGCTACGCCGAGTGAGCAGAGACTGGAGGGATAGTTTGGACAGAAACACGTACGAGAACCAGATTGACGGCGACGTCTCTGCGCGGCCGTACGACGTGGTGTTCGGGGTGCTGGTCGCCCGGTTCTCAGCCAGTGACGTGACTGCGACCACAATCAGACCGCCCCGCGAAGCCGGGCTCCGCGTCATCCCCGACGACGCGTTCCCGGTGGCGTTCGATCGCATTGCATCGGTCGACCTTTCGTTGTGCGATACATTGGTCAGCGTGGGTGCGCGGGCGTTTCGAACCGCACCGATCACGAGTCTCCTGCTGCCGGCGAGCCCGCAGAATCTGGTCAGCATCGGCGCAGCCGCGTTTCGCCAATCCAAGCTGGAGACGCTGTACCTGAATGGATGCACCGCGCTCACGACTATCGGATACGAGGCGTTTCAAAAGTCAGAGTTGACCGTGCTGGAGCTGGCGGGCTGCGCCTCGCTCCGGGCGATACAATACGACGCGTTTCGAATGTCAAAATTGACGCAGCTGAGCCTGGATTCCTGCACCGCGCTGCAGGTTATCGGAGAAGCAGCGTTTTTATGGTCTGCGTTAACCAGGCTGCACCTTTCGCCCTGCAAGGCGCTCGGGGTAATCGGATCATCTGCGTTTTGTCGCTCGCCGTTGTCGATTTTGGAGCTAGGAGGGTGCTCCGCGCTGCGCAGTATCGGAGCAATGGCGTTTGCCAAATCGAAATTGCACGCGCTGGACCTTTCGCGCTGCAATGCGATCGAGGACATCGGATTCAGTGCGTTTGATAAATCGCCATTGTCGATTCTGGACCTAACGGGGTGCGACCAGCTGCATCGGATCCACGATTACGCGTTTTACAGTGCGGACTTAATCACACTGGACCTTTCGAGCTGCAATTCGATAAAGGTAATCGGATGCGGTGCGTTTTATAACTCGCCATTGTCGACTCTGCACCTAACGGGGTGCGGCGAGTTGACTATGATCAAGGCAGACGCGTTTTACAATGCGAATTTGACAGCGCTGAACCTGTCGAACTGCACCAAGCTCGTGGAGATCGGAGAGCGGGTGTTTTTCAAATCTCCCCTGAGCTATCTGGACCTGGGCGTTGCGAATCCGGACAGAACTATTTTTTTCTACGGAAACACATTTTCATCCTCAATGATCCCAGAGTTAACAGCGCATAACATTATCCGACTCGACTCTGGTCGATATACAACCCGAGGTCGGCAAATGCCCTAGATGACGCTCTTTCAGGAGCACTATTTTATCATTTTATCCTTTATTGAATCTTGCCATCAAAATAAAACAGCGGGGGCGCGGCGACATCCATGGGCCTCCTCTGCTTCCAAAGCCGCGCCACCAGGACTGCACACTCGCTGGGCATTGTTGTGACAACAGAAGCCGTGGTGACACCCAGGATATAAAGCCACGCGTTTGCAGCGCTGCAACGAAACCCAGTGGTGTCCATGTCGTCGCTTCAGTGTCCCAGCACGCACCGCCTGAGGGCGACCGCCGGACCCCCGCTCGCGACGGGGGTAGATTTGAGTGCCATGACACCGGACCTGCTGTGGAATATGGTGGTCCAAAACGCCGTGTGGTCGTACCCCACAGAGACCGCGGTATCGCAGCTCCGGGAGTTGAGCGCGGGCTTTGCCGAGTGCGTACGCCAATACCGTGGGAAAATCCTTAGCATCCTAACTTTGGCCGGACAAGTGGCAGCCAACCCGACTGTGGCGAGCGTGCATGCGCTCGAGGCGGCGCAGCTTCCAGCAACAGCGTCCCTGATGCGTGAGTACACGTGGCGCGGCGACGAACACCACCCGTACGACGTGGTGCTCGGGGTGCTCGTCGCATGGCCCTCGTTCGAGCCTAATTACACTGGCCCCGGCGTTAGGGTTGGAAATACATTATATGGTCCTCGCGAATCGTCGTTGGTCACGGTCCAGCCGCCCCGCAAAGCCAGGCTTCGCGTCATCCCCGCCGACGTGTTCCGCAAGTCGCACGAGCGTTTCCTCTCGGTCGACCTCTCGGCGTGCGACGCACTGGAGGTAGTGGGGGCAAGGGCGTTTGACCAGATGCATCGTCATGACGACATGGACTCTATCACAAGTCTTCGGCTGCCCGGTAATCCGCGCAATCTGGTCAAAATAGGCGCAGCCGCGTTTCGCCAATCCAAGCTGGAGACGCTGCACCTGAATGGATGCACCGCGCTCACGACCATCGGACACTCGGCGTTTCGAATGTCACAGTTGACCGTGCTGGAGCTGGCGGGCTGCGCCTCGCTCCTGGCGATAGAATACGACGCGTTCTACAGCTCAAATTTGACGCAACTGACCCTGAATTCCTGCATCGCGCTGCAGGTTATCGAAGACGGAGTGTTTTACATGTCTGCGTTAACCACGCTGCACCTTTCGCCCTGCAAGGCGCTCAGGGTAATCGGATACGGTGCGTTTTTCCGCTCGCCATTGTCGAGTCTGGAGCTAGGAGGGTGCTCCGCGCTGCACAATATCGAGGCGAACGCGTTTGCCGAATCGAATTTGCACGCGCTGGACCTTTCGCGCTGCAATGCGATCGAGCACATCGGATACAAGGCGTTTTACAACTCGCCATTGTCGGTTCTGAACCTAACGGGGTGCGACAAGCTGCGCTGGATCCACGATTTCGCGTTTTACAATGCGAAGTTAATCACACTGGACTTTCCAAGCAGCAATTCGATCAAGGGAATCGGACACAGTGCGTTTTATAACTCGCCATTGTCGACTCTGCACCTAACGGGGTGCGCCGAGTTGACTATGATCAAGGCAAACGCGTTTTACAATGCGAATTTGACAGCGCTGAACCTGTCGAACTGCACCAAGCTCGTGGAGATCGGAGAGCGGGTGTTTTTCAAATCTCCCCTGACCTATCTGGATCTGGGCGTTGCGCATCCGGACAGAACTATTTCTTTCCACACAAACACATTTTCATCCTCAACGATCACAGGGATAACAGACCCTGGTGATTTTGATCCCGACTCGCACATTATCCTACTCGACTCTGGTATTTATACAGCCTGAGCTCGGCAAATGCCCTAGATGACGCTCTTTCAGGAGCAGGGTGTGCGCGGAGCCAGCCTCCGCTTCATAAATTACATAGGCCCTCCATAGGCCCAGGAATCAGACAAAACACCTATTTTAAAGTAATCCGAGAGCCAGCCTCCCCCGTGGTCCTGTGGGTTGCATGGGCAATGGGCTGCACAAAGCCTACCAGCGACCGACCGTGTTCATGGCCGAGGAGGACACACACACACGCCCCGCACGGATGCGAGGGTGCTTGCGCAGCGGTCCGAGAAACAAAAGTCGGGGCTCAGAACGCATACAAACCCAACTGAAGATAAGCGCCGAACAGCCGCAGCTGGGATATCGGCGATTGTCCAAAACAATTAGCCCACACTTCTGCCAACGGACGTGTTCGCCCCGCAAGTCTAAGGTCCAGACGTATTATGGGAGAATAGAAGAACGCTGCTCTGCCGAGCCGCTCAAGCGCGACGCAGCTCGACAGGTCCAGCTCAGTCAGTAATGATCTGAAAAACGCATTCTCTTGGATCTCCAACTCAAACCCCATACAACCCCTGGGCAAGTGGACCGTCGTCCAACAGCCGCAGCTCGGCTACCGGCGATTTTGCAAAACAGCGAAACCCCACTTGCAACGGAAATGTTCGCTCTTTAAATCTAAGGTCCAGAAGTCGAATGGGCGAATAGTAGAACGCTTCTCTGCCGAGCCGCTGAAGCGCGACGCAGCCCGACAGGTTCAGCTCAGTCAGTAAAGAACTGAAAAACGCATCCTCTTCGATCTCCAAGAGCGCGGTGCAGTTCGACAGGTGCAGCGTGGTCAACTTCGAGTTGTGGAACGCGCTGCGCCCGATGTGCACGAGCCGGTTGCAATTCGACAGGTTCAGAATGTTCAACGTCGAATCAAAAAACGCCCCGTATGAGATTGTCTCGAGAGCGGTGCATTTCGACAGGTCAAGCGCGGTCAACAATGAGCGTCTAAATACAGAAGCTCCGATCTCCCGGAGCGCGGTGCAGTTCGACAGGTCCAGCTCAGTCAAGATCGCGTTTTCAAACGCGTGTTCTCCGATCCTCTCCAGCGCGGTGCAGTTGGAAAGGACCAGCGTGTTCAAGTCCGAGTAATTGAACGCCAAATTTCCGATCTCCACGAGCGCGGTGCAGTTTGTCAGGTCCAGCGTGGTCAAGCGCGACCAGTGAAACGCGCTGCTTGCGATGTGCGAGAGACGATTGCAATTAAACAGGTTCAGCGTGGTAAGTCTTGAGTATTCGAACGCCCCGTGGGCGATCGTCTCGAGCGCGGTGCAGTGGCTTAGGTCCAGCTGGTCGAGGGCCGAAAATTTGAATGTGTTTCTTCCGATCTCCCGGAGCGCGGTGCAGTTCCACAGGTTCAGCGTGGTCAACCCCGAGCTTTCAAACGCCTCATTTCCGATCTCCTGGAGCGCGGTGCAATTCGACAAGTTCAGCCCAGTCAAGCGCGCGTCTGCAAACGTATACGCTCCAATCCTCACGAGCGCAGGGCAGCCCAAAAGGTTCAAGGTGCGAAACAGTGAGATTCGAAACGCGCAATTACCGATGTGCCGGAGCGCGCTGCAGTGCGTCAGGTACAGTGCACCAAACCGCGCGCAATAAAACGCGGAGTCACCAATGGACTCGAGCGCGGTGCAGTCCGACAGGTCCAGGTTCATTGCTGCAAAAGGGGACAATTTAAACGCTCTGTTGCCGATCCTCTCGAGCGCGGTGCATTTCGACAGGTCCAGCGCGGTCAACTGTGCCAATTCGAATGCAGAGTCGCCGATGGTTTTGAGCGCGGTGCATTTCGACAGGTCCAGCGCGGTCAACTGTGCCAATTCGAATGCAGAGTCGCCGATGCTGACCAGATTCTGCGGACTCGCCGGCAGCAGGAGACTCGTGATCGTTGCGGTCTGAAACGCCCGCGCACCCACGCTGACCAATGTATCGCACAACGAAAGGTCGACCGATGCAATGCGATCGAACGACCGCGAAAACGCGTCGTCGGGGATGACGCGGAGCCCGGCTTCGCGGGGCGGTCTGATTGTGGTCGCAGTCACGTGACTGGCTGAGAACCGGGCGACCAGCACCCCGAACACCACGTCGTACGGCCGCTCTGAGACGTAGCCGACAGTTCGGTTCTCGTACGTGTTTCTGTCCAAAATATCCCTCCAGTCTTTGCCTACTTGGCGTAGGTCATTAAGCGTAGCTCGGGTTGGGGTCGACAAAAAGGCACTTTCGACCACAACCAAAAGTTCATCCGAAAGGTTATCCATTCACGGAGGTCGCCGGTCGCGCGAACGGCGATTCTGTGCCGGACGCCTTTATCGCGTGTGTCCTACCAAAGGGTCGTCGGTTTCGCGAACGACGATCTCTTGGGGACGGACGCCTTTATACGAGGGACGAGACAACATAGCGAACGCGCCCAACTGCGTCGCCTCGAGCGCGGTGATGCTGGGGTCGAGGCTCAGACCCCATACAAATCCAGGGCAAGTGGAGTGGGACTGCCATCCGGATCGGGAATGTCGGATGCCAGCTGGGCAATGCCAGATGCTGCAAAGCAATCCTCCCCGACTTCCAAAGCAAGTGTTCGCCCTTCAATTCTAAGGCCCAGCGTGGTCAACCGCGATTCATGAAACGCGCAGCTCCCGATCACATCGAGCTTGGTGCATTTCGACAGGTCCAGCACGGTCAACAGCGAATTCCAAAACGCCGCTACTCCGATACTCTGCAGCGCGGTGCACTGCTTCAGGTTCAGCGTGGTCAAACTTGAGAAAAAAACGCTTTTGCCCCGATCTCCAGAAGCTCTCCGCAGCCCAAAAGGTTCAGACTCGAAATATCGGAAAACATAAACGCTGCATCTCCTATAATCTCGAGTGCGGTGCCGCTTTTATACGAGGCAGTGAGACAACATAAAAAACGCGCCTAACTGCATTGCCTCGAGGCCGAAAGACTTTGTGTAGTCGATGTGCGGATGCACGCGGCGCGCGCATTAGTTTGGGGAAACGAAGGGAATCGAGGCTCAGACCCTATACCGACCGGGGGCAAGTTCTGTCGATAATCCGTATAAGGCGAGCTCGGAAATTTGAGAGCTTGCAAAGCAATAAGAGCCAATTGCCAATGGCTCCGTGCGCTCCGTAAAGGAAAGGTCCAACAGTTCCAGAGGAGAATAACGAAACGCTAACGCCTCGATCGTCTGGAGCGCGACGCAGCTCGACAGATCCAATGTTGTCAAATCCGCAGAGAAAAACGCCCTTTTCTCTATGGTCTCGAGCGCTGCACAGCCCGACAGATTCAGCGTGGCCAAAGGCGCCTCCAGAAACGCACCGTCTCCGATCCGCTTGAGGGCGATGCAGCTCGACAGGTTTAGCGTACCCAAAATGGCCTCTTTAAACGCACTGCCTCCGATATGCTCGAGCGCGACGCAACTCGTCAGGTCCAGCTCGTTCAAAATCACACCACTAAACGCGCAGCTCTCGATCTCCCTGAGCGCGGCGCAGCCCGAAAAACTCAGTTCTGTTATATATCGTCCAAGGTGGAGCCTCCCGAACGTGGGAACTATTTCTATTAATTTGAGTCTATTAAATGTCGGTATTTCATCCATTCTGTAATCTTCACTACGAAAAAATCCGTCATCAGACCCCAAGCGTCGAAATGGAGTTCCAAATGCACTTGATCTGATGCGGCCAAGATTTATGCATCCCGACAAGTTCACCTTGAACAACGGCGACTGCCTAAACGCATTCGCGCCGATGGTCTCGAGCTCGTCGCAGCTCGAGAAGTCGACCGAAACGATGAGTCCGGACGGGTCTTCGAACGCCTTGTCCGGGACGACGCGGAGCTTGGCATGCTTGGGAGGCTTGATCTCGATCAAAAAATGATCCCTCGGCATATCTGGCTGAAACGGCCTTTCTATGGCGACGAGCACGCCGAAAACCACGTCGTACGGCTGTTGTTCGGTGTGTCTGAATGTAGTGTGGAGTTCTATGAAATCCCTCCATTTTGTGCACACAAGTTTCAGCCTGCCGATCGTCTCTGCGGTGGGACTCCGAAAAAAAGAAAGCTCGATCACCTCCTGCATCAACTCGGTAGGGAGCGCCTCCATATCACTTCCCGGACCACCTCGTTCGACGGAGGGCTTTATTAAGGTATGCCGGGCAAATCCCACACAGTCAACTATAAATTGCCAAATCGAGGCTCAGACCGTATAAACACCGAGGGCCAGTTCTTTCCGGAGTTGATTCTCGGGAATGTAAAGCTCAGAGATGTTAGAGGATGCGAAGCATTGACACACCACTACCAGTGCAAGTGTTCGACTGACAAATCTAAGGTCCAGTTCCAGCAAGGGAGAGCATGCAAACGCGTTTCTCCCGAGCAGCTGCAGCGCGGCGGACTGTCGCACGAAGCTTGGTCAAGGCAAACCGCCAGCTCGGGAGACGCAATGACTGCCCTCCAGACAGCTTCAGAGGGTGTCTAGCAAAAGCTTCCCGGTGTCGGTCAAAACCAAACATCCGCCCGTGGCAGAGCGCAGCAGGGCTTTCGCTGCCGCCTCCGATTCGGCACAAAAGGGCCACGATCTTTTACGGCCGGAGCGCGCAACGGCGTGCGCTGAACACACCGCGAGACCAGCCAGCACTCGAGCGAACATGTCACCGCCACAGTTTGTTGCGGGGGGTAGTCCGAATGTCGACGGCTCGGGCCTTGCGCCGCAGAACAACGACGCGCAGTACGTCGAGAAGAGCGTTCCTATTGCTATGTGCACGAGTTCCCCGGGACAGTGCTCCCACAACAAAAACTCCGCTCTTTCGACGGGGTTGCCCAGCTCAGCTGCCAGCAAAGGCAACTCCAACGCGCGCCGTTCTTCGAGGACGATGCGTTCTGCGCATTTGTGTTCCAGTTGTCCCGACACGCAGCTGTGGCCGCAAAGCATCGCGGAAACCCGACACATCCTGGAGAGTATGGACGCTCCGTTTTGGAAATCCTGTTCTGTTTTTGTCTTTTGCGATAAAAGCAACAGCGCTGCAATCCTTAGTCGGCTCTCGAGCGCCCTGGAGCCTCCGTAGCACCCATCCCCGACCGAGCTCTCCATGCCACCCGACGCCGCCAACTGGATCGAAAGGCTCAACACGCCGTCTGGGTCGCAAAATAAAATGTCGATTGCCCGCATCGGGCAGCGAGCCTCGTTCTCCCACGACGACTCCAAAAAACCGAGCCGCAAGTGGTCCCTGTGTTCGCCGGCGCTCAAGTACCCATGGTCGCCCAGCAGTTCCGCGTAGGCGCACAAAGAACACGCCAAAAATGTCTGTATATCGTCTGCTTCGATCCGTTCGTTGTATGCGACCTGCACTCGTTGGACTGCAGTTCGCATGATGCCTCTGATGCAGAACAGTGATGCTTCGGCAGCGGCGAGTCCGAATGTACGCTTGCTGACCTTCCGGGATCGAACTGGGCTGCACCCGTGGCTTTCTTCGGATTCGTTGCAGTGGAGAATGCCAGTCCTGGGTGTATATTGAGCAGCGGGCTCGGCTGACGCCGAGATCGTGCGCACAGGGCTGCAGGCTTTGACTTCGCAGAGTGCTCCTCGCGTTTTTTTTCTCTTTTGCATTGTCTGCTGTAGCCACAGTGCGACGATCACGTCTGCAAAACAGCACATTGCAGTATGAGTGCGGGGATCTTCTGTGCCACTAGCGGACGGCGAGTTATTTTAGCTAGAGCGTGCAAGTGCAGACGCGGTGTTTCGAGCTGAGCTAGCAGCGCGCATACCGGTTCGTTCGGGGGGGTCGTAGCAGGAACCGTGGTGTGGCCTCTGCATTGGACCCGCGATTGCGTTGGCTTGGGAAAATAAAGGGTTCGCGGAAATGCACACTGACATCCGACCCGGAGACTTGGCAAATGCTCTATTTCAACAGGCCACGTGGTTCGCAAATATTGCATTATTACGGATCCAGAGAAGCCGATTTTTCTAGTGTACGCAGTTCAGATGTGATATACGAGCAGCAAGAGGCCGACGAGGGGGTCGTCGGTTCCGCGGCCGACGATGCCTTAGATAAAAATGCTATAACATTTTTGAGTTCTTTTACAAAAAACTCCGACAATGACTTTGGCAAGAACTCTGTCAGTCCTCCTGACGCTAATAACTGGGAAATAAATCTCCGCCGATTTGGATTGCAGGCCGCGTTGACGTGCCGAATAAAAAACCCAATCCCGGATGCTTTGCTCGAACGACACTCTGCCAGCATACCACATCATCGATTACACAGATACACACTTCTGTTTCCCATGCTGGACGACATATTGCGTTCTATGATTAATATATGGACGGACTTGTATTTGGCTGACCGCCATTGCAAAATGAATGGAGACTGCCTTGGGGACGGAATAAAGAGTAAAATTCTACCCGAAATAGCGACGATTAAAGTTAAAATGGGCGGATTGGACCAGTATGTCTTACTCGACCCAAAAGAGTACGAATCGATATTTTGCAAATCACTCGATGGCGACTTGCCTGAATCATTGGTTTATCACGACCTTCACGAAGCTCTCTCGCACGATTTCGAAGTGTATAAATTTGAAGATGCTATTGCCATTTGTCGTAAATTATTTGGAGCACCATTTGGCAAACGAACAGAATTCTGGCAAACGGCCTACGATGCATCCGAAGTAGAAAGGGTGGTTGAGAAAGCCAAAAAACACGGCCCTGAATTTTGGGACCCAATTGAGAAAACATTCAGTCAAATGCACACAAACAGTGATACATATCTAAACATAATCGATACATTACTCGCAGTATTATTTGGATTGACGGAAGATTTTGAGCGCTACCGTGCAAAGGAGGATGGTGGTGAGTCGGTAACACCTCAGCCAGATGTCCAGCCCGAGCCGGAGCCCGAGCCCGAGCCGGAGGTGCCGCGGCAGCCAGCTGTCCAGCACCCAACGGTGGACCCAACGGTGGACCCAACGGTGCCGCGGCAGCCAGATGTCACAACGGTAACACCTGAGCCAGGTGTCACAACGGTGCTGCCCAAGGGGCCTCAGGAAAATGACCTTGCAGAAGAGGAAGGTAGCGAGTCGCCTCCTGTTCCCCTGGCTGCTGTAAAACACGGGTCGACTCCAGCTGTCCCAGCGGTGCCGCCCAATGGGCCACGGGGAAATGACAGTGGAGGGTGGCCCGAGGTGGTCCCTCGGCGACGTATTTTTTCGACGACCAGATCGTCGATGGGCGAGGAGAAATCAGCAGCCACGGAAGGCCTGTCTCAAAGGCATGTGCGCGGCCTCGACATTTGAATCAATTGGCGAGTGCAGGAGGCCTATGGAGACGCCCACCTGCGATTGCGTTGGCTTGGGAAATAAAGGGTCCGCGGAAATGCACACTGACATCCGACCTGGAGACTTGGCAAATGCTCTATTTCAACAGGCCACGTGGTTCGCAAATATTGCATTATTCCGGATCCAGAGAAGCCGATTTTTCTAGTGTACGCAGTTCAGATGTGATATACAAGCAGCAAGAGGCCCACGAGGGGGTCGTCGGTTCCGCGACCGACGATGCCTTAGATGAAAATGCTGTAACATTTTTGAGTTATCTTAAAAAAACTCCGACAGTGACTTGGGCAAGAACTCTGGCAGCCCCCCCGACGCTAATAACTGGGAAATAAATCTCCGCCGATTTGGATTGCAGGCCGCGTTGATGTGCCGAATAAAAAACCCAATCCCGGATGCTTTGGTCGAACGACACACGGCCAGCATACCGAATCATCGATTTCACCAATAACGTGCTGAAGTGTAACACTTCAGCCGGCGCCCCGCCGTGGCGCCGTCGGGTAGACCCGGGCAACGCGCGGCAACCAGAAGGCGGGGTCGCCTCCTGTCCCCCCGGGTAGAACCGTTTAAGATGGCGTTTGAAATACAGTCTGCGTTTGAAATACAGTCTGCGTTTGAAATACAGTCTGCGTTTGAAATACAGTCTGCGTTTAAAATACAGTCTGCGTTTAAAATACAGTCTGAGCTGCAGTATGTCAAGTAGACGCTATGTTGGTGTTGCCACGTGGGCGCTGAGCGGATGCGCGCGCTCACGACGCCTTCCACACACTGCCTTCGCTCGTCCGCCACTCGGTGTATAGGTGCCCTGCCCACGCACCACTTCGCACAATCCCCTCCCCCGTAATATCCGAACGACCCCGAACGACCCACATGGCAGACCAATTGTAGACCCGTGTAGTAGACCAGTAGTACACCAGGGGGGTCGGACCACGATGTGCACCCGAGTGGCGAGCGGATGCGCTCGCTCGCGACGCTTTCCAATCTGACAGACAAATCTGTGGCCACAAGCGCGTTACGTCCCCTAGACCAGTTGTACACCAGGGGGGGTCGGACCACGATGTGCACCGACACACAAATCTGACAGACAAATCTGTGGCCACAAGCGCGTTACGTCCCCTCGGGGGATAGTGAAAACACCCTCGGCACCTTTCATGTCCCAACTTTCCGTACGACCCCCCCTTGCGATTTCCCGCGTCGCATTGCTCCAATTCAGCCACGAGCCGGCGTTTTGACTGATTTTTGCTTTGCATTGCCGCCCAGACTCGACGAGTGCAGTCCCGGGCAGTGTCCAGATGGAAGGCGATCTTGGATATATGCAGGCGCTCGAAGCAGAAATCAACACGCAGCTCACCGTTTGTAAGATGTCGTGGCTGAAGCCGTGGGAGCTGGTTACGCGCAGCAAACACTACCTCCTTGGCATCAACAACGGGAAAAAATGCCCGAGGTGGATGCTGAGCGACGGGGCGTATTTTTTCGCGATGAAGGACACTCTCAACTGCATCGCGTATCTGAAGACGTTGGAAGGTAAGAAGAAGGCGATATCGCTGTTCGGAGCATGCAAATGGATGCGTGGCCACCAATCGTCCGGGTGCGTCTGGGCCATGCTGGATCTGGCTGCCATGATGGACGAAGACCTGAAGTTGGGGTTGAGGCGGGATGCCGTGTGCGACAGCAAAGGGGTGCTGTGGTCGCTCAGTTGCGGCACGGCGCTGGGGGAGGGAAGGGGGCTGTCCTACGCTGCAAAGGAGGACCCTCGCTCCGAGTATACATTCGGATCCATTGCTCGGGAGATGTTGGTATTCCACGAAAAGCTCGAGAGGATGGCGACTCTGTCTTTGGTGGATGATGCGAACTGCAAGCCGAGAGTCACCGGTTGCTTGAAACTCGCACAGCTGTGCGTCATGGAAGAGTGTTTGGCGCGCATCCGACAGGGCGTGGATGTGGACCGAACCGTGCCGCTGTGGATACTGAGCAAGAAGGCCGGCCAGGAGGAGGACAGTTCCAGCGCGGTTTGTCCGGCGGCTGATCTGTCTACCGAGTTCCAGGTAGACCGAGAAACGGGGTGCCAGAAAAGAAAGTGTGCGCCAGATGGTTCCCACGACGGCGCTCCGTTCAAGCGGCAGGCCGCGCCGGAGAGAATCACAATACACAGAGACTGCGACTACACGGCCGACGAGTTGGAACGTGCGCTGAAGCCAGACACGGCTGCGCAGATGTCCAAGCTGGACTGTATCAAGCAGGTCAAGGATGCCCTTTTCTACCTCATGACGCACACCGTGCAAGAGACGATCGACTTCGCAACGGAAGCTCGCAAAACACAGGTCGCGCGTCGCAAGGCGCCTCACCTGTGCCCTCGCATCCTGAACTTCCGCAGCGGACTCCGCAGTTTGTTGTGGAGCTCCGCTCGCCGAGAAATGGAATTTGCACTGTTGCCCGGCGGGGTAGGTTCGGAAGGTACTTACTATCGGCTTTGCGACGCGGTACCATTTACCAAGAAAGATCTTCCTTTGCAGGCTGTTGTGAGGACGCTCCCCCGCTTCTGGATGGACGAAGGGCCCGTCGCCGGGTGCTACCCCACTGTAGCCCTCTCCGGCGAGTGGCAGCCTGCGCAGATATCGGACAACAGAAACGAAGGTAGCTCGTTCGGGCCCGACTCGCCTCACGTGTCTCCTGGCGTGATGCGCCCGCAAAAAAGCGTCGAGGTGTCCCGCCCGCGTAGCCGCGGTGTGCTGTCTACACGCCCGCACTCGCTGACGGTCATGCAGCGCATCAGTAAACTCAACGGGGTTGGCGCCGGAGAGCGCGAGTCGTACGCCTCCGCCTGGACGTGGTCTTCGAAAAATACGGGTCTGCACGCCATCTTGTTCCCTGTGATCCGCCCCTCCGAAGCGCGCTCTTGCGACGACGACGAGCTCAAGAAACTTCTCGAAGGACTGAAGGAGTCTCACATGTCCAGTCTGTCCTCCGAAAGCGGCCTCGACTCGTGAAGGAAACGAGGCCACCGGGGCTCCGTCTGCGAGCCTGCGGTTCGAGATCCGAATTCCAACCAATTGGATTCGAACCCATATTGCATATTGCCATTTGCATTGGCTGATTGATCGCTGCTCGAGCATTCTGCGGAGTGACAGGCTCTCTCGCGCGGATACACGTAACACTCAAAATGTAAAAAACTTCACACTAGAGAGCGACACCGGTCGGCGACCCCGCCGGATAAATGCCTCGACGCGATCCCATTTTGTTTAGTCTAGTAAACTGCCCGCGTTCTATTCAATGTGTTAAGACACATATTTATACAATCATGCATATGATACCATTCCATAGTCCGCATGGTATTCGACTACCTCCAGAGTTTACCGTCGCGCCTCCTCTGTGAGCAAGCGCTCTTCCGCAAGCGGTATTTTGCACTCCCCGTGGCGACCGCGGCGACATCAGCGCGGAGAAAAAGCGATTGAAACGTAAACGCGAGAAGTTTTCTCTGTCCCCACTTCCATCGCAGACGTCTTCACCACTAGCCCCGGTGTCGCCGCCATCACACCGGCCGCTCGCTCGGCCTCCGCGACTCTTCGGCGCACTTCGCTTTGCGAGACGCACGATTTGTAATGCACGACCACACGCGCGACGAGCGCCCAGTCGCCCGCCAAACAAAAAACGACGAGGAGCACGATGCTCTTTCGGTTCATGTGCGGGGGTCCTCGCGACGGTGGCCGGAACGCGAAGCGTTCCCGATGCGAAATTCTTTATTTGTCGTCGCTGCACTCCTCTATGACATTTTTGCACCCCGTGTCACGGTCGTGCACGCGTAATTATCGCGATCCATTCAGGAGTGGTGCGTGAAGCAGAAGTTGTCCGCAAGCGCGACTTGTGGATGTTGCAAAGTTGGTGTCCCGGCCATGCTGCGATGCACGACGCGGTACATTCCCATGTGAAAAGCACTGACATCCTGAACTTTTTGCAGGACATCCGGGGTGGAGAAGCACCAGCCCCAGAAGTCTCCCTGTTTGTCGTGAACGCCTTTGCACGCGTATGCCACGAACTTGCCAGCAACAAGCTCCGTATTAGAAAGCCCGGAGATGCCGCCTGGCTGCGTTTTTGTACCATCTGTTCTAAGCCACGAGGCCAAGTATTCGCCGCACAGTTGTTCCAAGTTCCGCAGAACACCGAAGATATGAGGGTCGGTTTTCGCATTTTTGCTCATCAACACGTCCATTTTGGTGCTACCACGGGGAATGTGAACCTGCAAGAACTGGGGCCCGGGCCGCGCATCATGCTGGTCTGCGCACGGAACGCATGTCGCGGTCTTCGTTACTTGGAAAGAAAACTCGGGCGCCAGTTTGCCGGAGGGCGCTTGGGCGACGCTCCGAATCGACATGTGAAATTCAGACTGTCGCGGGATCCGAGTCTCGGAGTTTTGCTTTGCAGTACACCGCCACTTGCCTACGGGTCATATACAACCCGAGCGACCACAGTGTAACGCACACGCTAAATTTAACACCGCCCGAGCGGGGCGATCGATACGCCCACCGGCACAGTGCACTCCAAGCATGCAGGCGCGGCTCTTTTTCGCGTGCACGCTGTCGGCATCGGCGGCGGTGCTGATGCAGTGCGCCGCGCTTCGCTTGTGCACCTCCAAGCGCGAATGCGAGCCGTGGGGCACCTCGTGGGCACACGTGAAGCTCTGCTCGTTCAAGACGACGCCCCTGGCTACGACACGACTGCGTGCATACGAGCCCCACAGTGACGCTTTGTTTTGCCCTCTCGGAGAGGAACCCGGGCATTTCACCCCCCCCGCCTGCGTTCCCGTGCGGCCGTACCCGTCGGCGATCGTGCCAGAGATGCAGCTCCCTGACAAAACAGTCCCGCACGAAAGATACTGCGGCGCGTGGCTGGATACGTCCCCGGTGCCACTGCAGGGAGTGGTTCGGTACGGCTTCAAGGACCTGCGGGCCAGAAGCCAGGCCCTCAGACAGGCGGCCGCAGAGCGGCTAGACACCCTCGCTCGATTCTCCAGCAGCACCAACACGGGGAAGTTCGTCGAACTGTGCCGAAAGGACTCGCGGTCGGCGGGGTCGCTCGTTCGCTCGGCAAAGGAAGCGTACCAGTTTTTGCTTCGGGAAGCAGGTGAGGTCACAGACAACGTTTCCGCGTTTGCGGCGCTCGGACGACTGGCGGCCCACAAGTGTCCCTCTGCAATCGCCATAGGAATTCGCGTCTATCGCATGGGACCACTGGTCGGTGCCGAAGACGGGTCTCTCCATTCTTCGTCGGACGCACACGGCGCTTTGCTCGAGATGGGTGCGACGCAGGAAGAGGCCATCATGGGGAGGGATGCGGTGGAGACCGCTCGCCGCTACCTGGGCCGGTCTCCGGAAATCAACACCGAGGATTTTTCCAATATTGTGCACGCCGCTCTCGGGAAACCCCAAGACTACCTCACACTCAGGCCAACCCCCCACCTTGACGCAGTCGCCCGTCTCGTTCGAGACCACAGCGGAAAGGCCGCCCACTTCGTATCAGCAACTGCGGCATTTTGTGTGAAGACTGCTATGTCTGGACTGGCGCTCAGGCGCGGCACGCCGACCACCAAGCATCAGCTCATCGACAGGGTGTCTTCCGCTCCTCCCGATGACGCATCGCAGCCAGGCTTCGACGTGTCCGAAGAGGACCTTTTCCAAGCAACGTCGGCCACGCTCCAGATGACGGCGCACAGCGGAGGATGCGTCGCCCTGGCCAGGGCCATATTCGCAGAAGATACCGAAGCTGGCTACTTTACGACGGTCGTTTCGGAGTATCTGTACGCCCGCCTGGAAAGCGTCGTCGAGGATGTGCGCAGGTCGCTTGTTCGACTTTTCGAAGAAAGCGACGCAGTCAAGCGCATGTACACTCACCCATCGCGGGTCGCACGGTCCATAAACGCGACGCGCGTTCGCATCCCCGGGGCGCCACGCGGCTCGTGGGCGGGATCGGCGAGCGGCGGACCCGCCCCACACACGCCTTTCAGCTCGAAAGACGGGGCAGGGGTTGCGTTGCTCAAGGTATCCGCGTCGGTTTTCACCCGAACCTTCGCCTTGGCAGCGCTGCCGGACAGCGGCTACTGCGACGTGGGGTTTGCCTACGACGCGCTGGATGCGAACGCTTACCACCTGATGAACTGTGTATACATAATGCTTCCAATGTGCATGCGGGGCTTCGCAGACGCCCTCTACGACCGCGATTCCCTGTACTCGCGCTTTGGCTACATCGTGGGGCACGAGCTCGCCCACGCCGAACGCCTGCACGAGCGCCTGGACGCGACCGCCCTGAAATTCATAGAAACCTCACACCCCACGGCAGACAGATCACCGCCGTCGGAATCCTACATGCGAGAGCGACTCGCGGATATTTTTGCAACGCTCGCCATAGCTGGCTCGGGTCTGGTCGCCCCGGATCTGTTCTGTGCCCACGTTTCGCAGATCTGGTGTGGTAAGTACGGCCTGCTCTCGCGCGTCGCTCCCGGTACTGCGGACCACCCGCCTCCCAACTTGAGAGGCGACGCTTTGTGCGCGCGTGCGTTCGTTCCTTCCGACCCGGAACGGGCGATACCTGCGCTCGACGAATAGTGAAGTTCGGAGTAGAGTTCGGAGTAGAGTTCGGAGTAGAGTTCGGAGTAGAGTTTGGAGTAGAGTTTGGAGTAGAGTTCGGAGTAGAGTTCGGAGTAGAGTTCGGAGTAGAGTTCGGAGTAGAGTTCGGAGTAGAGTTCGGAGTAGAGTTCGGAGTAGAGTTCGGAGTAGAGTTTGGAGTAGAGTTTGGAGTAGAGTTTGGAGTAGAGTTTGGAGTAGAGTTTGGAGTACCTGCCTCCGACGAATAGCAGTCGCGTCCGAACTCGCGCGACGGACCGGAGACCTCTCCTGGACTGGATGGCCGTCAATCGTGTAGATGTGAGGCTCTTCGTAGAATACGATACGGTTGTAATTTTTGAAGATCTCACTTCAGATCCAATTGACGCGATTTCGCGTAACGCAACAAGCAGTTGCTCGTTAAATCGATTCCCAAAAATCGCATAATAAACAACGGTTCATATTTGTCCACCAGTTTATTCATTTGATTCGCATTTAGCCTTGCGTCGAGTAGTGGATTACACCTTCCATAGACATCGTATATGCTGTTGTATAACCCTCTTAATGTTTCAGGTACCTTCATCTTGGCATAGAACACGATAATTTTGCATTGGGCCTTCGCGTACCGAACTTCAGCTCCCAAATTGTCGTAGAACACTCCACATGACTGTGATATTAATGGATACGTCGTGTACATGTAAAACGTCGCTTTGTAAAATAGAATGAACAGGTCTCTGCTGCTGTGTACATCGAAATAATAATTCGCCATCGGTTGAGCAGATGCTGCTAAACTGTGCAAGCGCTCCCGTGCACCTTTCTCAAAATTGTCGCAAACCGGTATTATGTTATTGGGATCGCACGCAACGTCTTGAAATTGTAGCAATCGCTGAGTAGCTCGTAAGCGGATCTTGGCTACGACATGGTCATTGGTGAGTTTGAACGGTCCCTCGAAATTTTGTGGTTTACTTGGTGAAATTCTCAGCGGCCGGTGTTCCCTGGGTCGGTCGTCTTCTTGTCTGCCATCTTCAGCGTCAGTCACACCACCAAGGTCCTCTTCTTCAACCATTCGATCAACGAGACTATAATCGATTTTTTGTCTGTACCATATCTTCTGTCGCTTCAGAAACGTGGTATGTATGTGTTTGTACGATTGTATAGGCGTCTCAGGTGCAGCGCCTGCAGCTTGTTCGAAATGTTGAGGGCGAGGCGCCTGCTCGACTCGCCCAGCACGCCTAGATGGCCGTTGGCACCGCTTTCGCCATTTTTTGCTCAGGCGATACTCGGTTTCGAGACGTCCCAGGGTCGCACCATCGGTCCCACCGTACAATATCGGTCCGTAAATGGGGTTTTGCTCTTCATCCTTTCCATTTATGATGTACTCCAAACACCCGTCGTAATTTAGGTACATCAGTCCAGTTGCCCCTTCCCACACCACAAAATATTCTTCTTGCGGTCCAATCTTGCCGGTATCACCATCGTCAAAAGCGCCGGCATCATGTTCACTAAGCCTTAGGTCCGTGAGCGACGGTAGATCGTACCCCATCTATTGTAGATGCGGACGTCGCTTATCATATAGTATCCACGGCATGCTTTATTGCAAGTGGGTGCTACCGTGAATACAGAGGCATGCCTCCGATTCGGCACGAAAGGGAAGCTTTGCTTACACGCGTACTTACAAGTCTCCATTGAATCCGAACAACGCCGCAACGACGCCATGTGTAGTGCCTCCAACCGCGCATTCTCCAAACCCAGGCAACTCACACAGTACATCGTGGCTGGTGAGCTCGGTGCGATGGATCTCCAACTCGCAACCGACGACCCCCGGCCGAGCGTGATCGCCACGACAGAGCCCACAGAACGCTCGAACGTGCTCAAACAGATCGTCGGCACTGGAATTGCTGAACTGGACGGCCCACGGGACGGGCCATGGGTCGACCTGATGGCACTGCGCGTCGTCGCCGCGCTCTTGAGCCAGGTTGATGCGACCGACCACTACCTCGCGGAGACTGTCCGCGGCCTGCACACGGTCTTCGAGCAACGAGTTGCTTTGCAGAAGACTGGGTTTTGCTCGGGGAACAGCACCAAGGCGGCCGCGCCACGCAGAAAGCGAAAACTCCCGCGGAGTGTTGGGACCCACCGTAACGCCGCGCAACCGGCGGCGGACTCTCACACAAAGAGAAATGCGGTCGACAGGCACCACCAGGGTCTCAAATTGTACGATCGCCAGTGGACGGGCTCGTCGCCACACAAATCGCTGTGCGTGATGTACGAAGAGCTCATCGGCGATGCGGGTGAAAGTGAAAGAGTGGACATTGGACCTGCAGCTCTCATAGAACTACAAGATGATTGTCTGGAAACGGTAATGGAAATGCGAAATTAGAGTGTAAATTTCACGGAGAATCGCCAATCCGCGAACTGCTGTCGAACTCGAGAGTCGGGAGTATCGTAGGGTAGAATGGTGATATAACAACAAATACTTTAATGTTATACATATTGAGATATGAGTGGGACTACTATGTTCCACTGGTTTGAATTCCACGTGGTTATTGGAATTCCATGGTTGTGACCAACATGGTTATTCCGAGCCATGCCCTCGATACATCCACAACGAAAGACACACGGTCAATAAGGGGATACGAGGTGGTGGAATGTGAGTCTCCAAGTGTATGCATAGCATATCCCATCCAACTCGCTGCCCCGGCACGCACCGCCCGAGGGCGGGCGCGCGGTCGGGCTCGGCCGCCGACGGCGCACTTGCGCTCGCGACTGGAACTCGATTACAAGACGTCCCAGACGTACTGATTTTAACGGTGATCAAATCTTGCTTTTTGTCGTACCCCACCTCGGCAACGCTTGATTTTCTAAACTCCGTGAACAAGCAATGGGCAGCGTTCATACAGGCAAACACCACCTGGTCCCGCACCCCGGAACAGCCCTACAATGTGGTTTTTGGGGTGCTCGTGGCCCTCGAAGTGCCCGTCAATTGGCAGCCGGTCTCGATATCTATCAAGCCACCCGCCAAAGCCAGGCTCCGCGTCATTCCGGACAGGGCGTTCTCTGGTGCGTTGCACCCCGCCGAGCACATCACGAAAGTCGACCTGTCGCTGTGCGACGTGCTCGAGCAGATCGGGACGGCGGCGTTCAATTGCGCATACAAAATGAAAACTTTGATCCTGAACGGCTGCGTCGCGCTGCAGTCGATCGGGAAAGATGCGTTTTGCATGTCGCCATTGGTGACACTGGAGCTGTCGGGCTGCGTCGCGCTCCGACAGATCGGCGAAGGGGCGTTTCAAGCTTCGAAATTGACTACGCTCAGCCTGTCACCCTGTCTCGCGCTGCAGTCGATCGGGGGATGTGCGTTTTTCTGGTCGGACTTGGCGACGCTGAATTTGTCGCCATGCGTCTCGCTGCAGTCGATCGGGCCAGATGCGTTTTTTGGTTCGCGAATGACGACGCTGAATTTGTCGCCATGCGTCTCGCTGCAGTCGATCGGGCAAGGTGCGTTTCACTTTTCCATTTTGTCCACGTTGAATTTGGCGGGCTGCATTGCGCTGCGGCACATCGGGCAAGGAGCGTTTTACTTTTCGACTTTGCGAACGCTGGACCTGGATCGCTGCGTCGCGCTGCGGCAAATTGGCCCAGATGCGTTTTTCGGTTCGGTGCCAGCCGTTCGATTAGCCGCTGCCCACTACGCGCCAATTCTACATTGAAATCTCATTTCCCTGATATTAAAACCTGGCTCGACAGGCTAATTTGACTAATTTCCGCGAATACGAGACAGACGAAGAAATTCTAGACGCAGGTACAGCCTTGTTGGACGCCACGCTCAGCTTGCACAGCCTACCACATGCAGCCGGACGAGGGTCAATCGCCTTTTTTGGAAAGGATATTCCAAAACTGGCTCGTCAGGCGCCACACGCCCCCGGGAGGCGCGGTCTGCTTCACCACGATACGCTGCGAGCCGCTGGGAAGCACGTTGTGCAGCTTGACCTCTATCGTTCCCTTTCCGTCCGGCAGCAGGTAGACGGTATCGGCATGTCTCTGGTATATCTGCATCGACGCGCCGAACTTGCGTATGTTGGCGGTGCGAATGCCCGAATCGTCGAGGTCGAGCACTCTCGAAACAAAGCCCGCTTCGTAAAATGCGAATGCCTGGCGCGAGATCGCGGACCTCTGGCGTGTTGCCTCGACAAATTCCACGTACGGCGCCGCCAGCACGTTATACAACGGCCGACTTCGGATGTAGCCAACCACGTACATCCGAGTGCCCCGAGACGTGCAAAACACAGCTCCTTGCGAAAAGCCGATGTGTGACGGGAACCGGGCGACGAACTTGCACGGCGAGTGGGCAAATAAGCTGGCTGGAACGATGTCCGAGGACGGGGACAACAGGAGACTGGTGGTGGGGCGTTTCGCCGAGATATGTTTCTCCTTTGTTATGTTATCAGACAACCCATTTTCATCTGTCCGATCTGCTGCAGCGCCGACCCGTTGATGTACTGCCGGATTCGCGTCGCCCAATCTCGCAAGTTGCGCCACACGATCCTCGAGCTGAGGGAGGAGCGTGCGGTTTCTCTTGTGGCTTTCGGGAGCACCTTCCTCGAGTAGCCCCAGAGTTCTTGCAATTCGGACCACGGCGCAGCGGCATTCTTCGGCAGACGCGCCCAAGCTGTCCTGGACTTCGTCTGACATTTGCGTTGGAGATGAAAGTGGCTCCGAAAACGAGGCTGGGGGTCTGACCTCCCACCCAGGACAGGGCGACGACCCCTTCTCAGACGTGCCTTCGAGACGCGCATCCGCGCTTCGGATATTAATCGAGTGGGGTTATGCAATCAACTCCTCACTGGCCGTGAACACAACCTGCAGGGCTTACCAGTAGTTAGGGCTCAGGGCCTAGGGCTTACTACGCGGCGACATCCATGGGCCTGTTCTGCTTCCAAAGCCGCGCCACCAGGAAGGCACACTCGCTGGGCAATGTTGTCACATCAGAAGCCGTGGTTACACTCGGGATATAAAGCCACGCGTGCGCAGCGGTGCAACGAAACCCAGTGGTTTTTATGTCGTCGTTTCGCTGCCCCAGCACGCACCGCCTGAGGGCGACCGCACGATCGCTTGCGACCGCCGGACCCCCACTCACGACGGGGGTAGGGATGAATGGCATGACACCGGACCTGCTTTGGCATACGTTGGTCGAAAACGCCGTGTGGTCGTACCCCACAGAGACCACAGTATCGCAGCTCCGGGAGTTGAGCGCGGGCTTTGCCGAGTGCGTACGCGAACACCACGAGCAAATCCTTAGCATCCTGGCTTTGGCCCGACAAGTGGAAGCCAACCCGACTACGGTGGGTGTGCAGGCACTTATGGGGGCGCAGAGTGAAGAAATAGCGTCCCGGGTGCGGGAGAACACGTGGCACGGCGACGTCCAACAGCCGTACAGTGTGGTGCTCGGTGTGCTCGTCGCATGGCCCCCGGTGGAAACTTCTGTGCGGGGGATGACAATGAGACCGCCTCGCATAGCCAGGCTCTGCGTCATCCCCGACCGATTTACCAAATGGGCTTACGATTGCTTTGGCTCGGTCGACCTCACAGAGTGCAACTCACTGTCAACCGTGGGACTGGGCCTCAATCATTTGCCCATCACGAGTCTGAAGCTCCCGGAGCATGCGCGCGGTCTGCGCAGCATCGCCCAATCCGCGTTTAAAACATCAAGTATGACAGAGCTGGACCTAAAGGGCTGCATCGCGCTCGAAAAGATCGAAGTCTGTGCGTTTGAAGAAGCGATATTGACCACGCTGGACCTAACGGGCTGCATCGCGCTTGAAAGTATCCAACCCTGTGCTTTTCACAAAGCGTTATTGACCACGCTGGACCTGTCGCACTGCACCGCACTCGATACTATTTACGGACAGGCATTCCAACATTCGGTGTTGACCACGCTGGACATATCCGGATGCGTCGCGCTGATAGAAATCTACCCATTCGCGTTTCACAGTTCGAAATTGACCACGCTCAACCTCGAGGGGTGCAAGGCGCTCACCAGCATCCACAGAGACACGTTTACAAACTCACCGTTGGAGAGCCTGAACCTGAAAGGCTGCTCCGCGCTGTCTTGGGTCGGACACAGAGCGTTTTCTGAAGCGCTGCTGACAACGCTGGACTTCTCTGATTGTCCATTTGTGGGAATAGGCGAGGAAGCGTTTAAAAAATCTCCTGTGACCAGACTGGACCTGCGCATGGGCGTCCACAGTTACAGTTTTTTTGGACGCTACGGAAATCGACTCCGCGGAAACTCGTTCCAATCCTCGCAGATCCAAGAGTTGCGAGGGCCCGATGATCTTCCCTCGCATGGGGCATCATTTTATCTGGATCCTGATCTCTATACTACATAAGTTGGTATGTAACTCGACTGGGATTTTAATTCACACATATGAATGTTAGTATATTGCCTCGAATCACCATTAAGCAAATAAACTCGACCCTCGGAAATCTAGCCGACCCTTGGAGGTTGAGTCCGGTAGAGGGGTGTGTCGACCGTGCAAAACCGTGCAAAACAACGGAGATGTTGGGCTGTAAGGAACATTGTTGATATTTTAAATCACAGGTTTACTTAGTGGAAATTCAAAATTTTACTTAGTGGAAATTCAAGATTACTTAATGGTAATTCGAAGTTTACTTATTGGATATTCGAGCTACGTGATTAATTTTTTAATTAACACATATGAGTAATAATAGATTCCCTTGAATTTCTATTAAGTAAAAAAACCCGACCCTTGGGAATCTAACCGACCCTTGGAGGTTGAGTCCGGGAGAGGGGTGTGTCGACCGTGCAAAACCGTGCAAAACAACGGAGATGTTGGGGCTGTAAGGAACATTGTCGATATTTTAAATCACAGGTTTACTTAATGGAAATTCAAAATTTTACTTAGTGGAAATTCAAAATTACTTAATGGTAATTCGAAGTTTACTTAATGGATATTCGAGCTACGTGATTAATTTTTTAATTAACACATATGAGTAATAATAGATTCCCCTGAATTTCCACTAAGTAAAAAAACCCGACCCTTGGGAATCTAACCGACCCTTGGAGGTTGAGTCCGGGAGAGGGGTGTGTCGACTGTGCAAAACCGTGCAAAACAACGGAGATGTTGGGGCTGTAAGGAACATTGTCGATATTTTAAATCACAGGTTTACTTAATGGAAATTCAAAATTTTACTTAGTGGAAATTCAAAATTACTTAATGGTAATTCGAAGTTTACTTAATGGATATTCGAGCTACGTGATTAATTTTTTAATTAACACATACGATTAATAGTAAAGTCCCCTGAATTTCTATTGGAAAGGAATACGCACCTTCCATTTGAACAGTTTGATTTGTGAATTACCCTACAAATGGCTACTTCGATAGGAAAATGTCGTCATATTTGATGTTGCCCAGTGTTACGCACGCCAGACACCCTTTACTGGTCTACATCATTTTGGCTTCAACTTCACTCGGTCGTATCTAAAACGGACAGTAGGGTTTTCAAAGTTTTCGCATGCGCAATTCCAGATACTATCACTATAGGCACTTTTTGGGGGTCCGCATCCTTT
>Ga0209195_1000312_pt1 | contig 37426 bp, 28 predicted proteins | sample COGITO_mtgs_1004_3_FD_184788 | JGI IMG/M metagenome (GOLD analysis project Ga0209195, IMG submission 184788) | Pelagic marine microbial communities from North Sea - COGITO_mtgs_100420 (SPAdes) (version 2) | ecosystem: Environmental > Aquatic > Marine > Epipelagic ...
GAAATACCTTTAGGTGGTAGCCCTGTAAATGATACTGCAATTGGATATGATGGAGATAATTTCTTCCCATTTAATATTAGTGGAGTAGGAATTACAACAAGAGCAGGAGAAGCAATAGCAGCAACTCAAAAATTAAAGTATGAAATTATAGTAGAGGGTATATCTGTTTACATTCAATACTTAGATAATGGAGCGATAGCTGTGAATGAAGACATTACTTGGTATTTCGACCATCCGTTAGACATTGAAGCAGGAACAACTCTAAGAGCAACTGTATATAAAGTATCGACTGTAGATAACCAAGAAGTTATTGATGGAATATTTCAAGTGTGTGAAGGGGATGATACTCCAACAAGATATCAAACAACAGTATTGAATAGATTCTTTGATGATAAAGATTTAGAATTGATTAGTCCTTATGTACATTATCAATCTATGGACTTTGGATTAGATTCTACAGGCTCTACAATCCTTATGAGAGATTTATCTTTAGGAGCTAATAGTTTCTTACAACCTCATGCAGTTAATACGTTAGAGGCAATTGCAGTAGGTAGTACGATTCAAATAAAAGCTAAAGGTGGAGCAAAGATAATAGTAGAGTCACTTCCAGTAAGTGGAGCTAGTATTAATGGTTCATTCGTGAATTCAGTATTGAATCTAGCGGTAGTACAATTGAATGAGATATTTGCTAACACAGCAGGGTTTGCTTCAGATGATACATTTGTAAGTGGATTTGCTATTAGTGGAGATGATTTAACTTTAACATTAAATGACGGAGTATCTTATACAGTTGACGTAACTTCTTTAGGAGTAGACACAAACAAATTTGTAGAGAGTGGAGTAGTTAATGGTTCTGATATTGTTCTTACAATGAGCGATGCTACAGAGATTACAATTGATGCTTCTAACATGATTAGCGGATCTACTTTAACTGCAACGAACGACAGATGGTATATCTCTTATGGAGCAAATTCTAATGAGCCTGTAATCGGAACAGCTATAGATACTACATTGGTAGGAGAAGTTCAATTAAGATTACAAGGACCATATTACTTTGGACAAGAATTAGTTAGAGGTTCTGAATTCAAATTCAATCATGATACAGGTAATCAATTAAGATTAGGTATATGGGATGGAGCTGAAGTAGCTACTTCTTATACTGACCAAGCAACAGCTAGTAATTGGAACACAGTATTTAGTTATGCTAATGGTACTCAAAAGTTTACAGATTCAAGCAATACAGACATTTCAACATATCATACAGGTGGTTATACAGCTACAGATAATAATGCAATGTCAATTAAATTCTTAGATGATGGTCATTTAGAATTGTGGGATGATACAGCAGGTGTGCAAGTAGGTAAGACTACAATTGCATTAGGAGTTTCAACTTTCAAACTACAATTTGGAGGATTTAATAATTCAGTATTCCCTAATGGAATCATATCTACAATGGATTGGACTATCGTTCATGACTTTGATGGAGATGAAGGTGGAATCGTAAATGGTATTCAGGACCATACAGTAATCAAATCAAATGTCTCAATTGGGATAGGAGAGAAGCTTATGTTTATGCTAGATGAAGTAGGTCAAGGAGATTTCTTTGGTACTAATTATACTGCAGCATCGAGTGGGGTTTTGACAGCAGAAGAGCAATTAGATAATGAGTTTAAGTATGAAACTAATGAGGCTTTGAGTTTTGAATTTAATGGTACTGGAGATTGGGATGTAAATACTAATGCTACATACTATTTTGATAATGGTGCTGGTGTAGTAGGATATAGAAAAGGTGGAGCTAGCACAGTTCAAGGAATGTTCTCTATGAGATTTAATGATAGTGGTAAGTTAACTATCTATAGTGAGGACAATGGTGAGAAGGTAGCAACTGCTAAGGCAGACCCTACTGTAGGATCTCAAGTTAGCTTATACTTTGGAGTGAGAGCTAATAGAGCTTATTATTCTATTCCAGTAATATCAAAGCAAACTATCAATCAAGGTAGTCAGCCAGATGCTAACTTCGTACCAACTGTAGCAAATCAAACTGTAACAGTAACTGAAGGAGATGTTTTAAACTATCAAATAATTTCTAGTGATAATATAGTTAATCACTTTGTTGAAGTAGATGCTCCTTTATGGATAAATATGAATCAAACAAGTGGTGTATTAAGTGGTACAGCTCCAGCTTTCGTTGGAACGTCTGCAGACACCATTGTGGTGAATTGTAAGGCGGGTAATGCAATTGGAGGTCATGTTGACTTCACAGTTACAGTAAGTGTCTTAGAAGACACCTCATACACTAACTCTAAGTCATTAAATTTTGATGGAACTAGTCATTGGTTACAAGGCAATCCTACTAGCGTTACAGCTTTAGAAAGAGCTACTAACGGTGATGGTAACGCTTGGACTATATCTATGTGGGTTAAACCTAACTCAGTAACTGCCAATCAAACACTTATGGTGTATGGAGCAGGGGATGATTATAATGGTGGAGCCATTACAGTAAAACAAAGTGGCGGAACTAGCTTAGTATTAAACTATGGTACTGTTTACGATAACATTATCCTAGTAGCAGGTAATTCTTTTGTAGCCAACACTTGGCAGCACGTAATGATTACATTTGACGGAGGTACAACAGGAGTTGACTCTAATCTATCTGCAGACTATTATAGTAGGTTTGATATCTATATTGATGGTGTACTTAAATCCAATGTAGGAGTAGCTAGTAATAGTGGATACGATGGAGCTATAAGCGGAGCTATTCCAAGTGACAACATCTTTAGAATCGGAAGAGCAAGTAATGTTCACAATAATTACTATGGTGGTATTATAAACCAAGTAGGAATTTGGTCATCAGATGAGACAGCTAATTTAGCAACTATATACAATAGTGGTGCAACACAGGATTTAAGTCAATTGACTTCTGCTCCTGATCATTACTACGAAATAGAAGCTAGTGAGACTACTATAACTGATGTGTCAGGTAGTGCGAACTTAACAGGTTATAACTTTATAGCTGCAGACTTAGTTTCAGATACACCATAATAATAATTAACAACAAGCCTCTTCTTATCTGAGGAGGCTTAAACAAATAAATATAAAATATGATACTACATTTAACAGATCCAGAAGCATTGGCTGTTTCTAAAAAGCTACAAGAAAAATCAGGAGTTATTGACCTTGGAGAAGCAGTAATTCCAATTGACATAGAGTCACTAAATAGTGCAATTATTAAAATACAAGCAGGAATGATAAAATCTGATGAGAAGTTGTCCAGAACTTTAGATACTGCAATAGCTAGTCTTACATCTTCAGGATTTGATGTAGATCAAATTGCAGCTTTGCAAAGTGCAAAAGATAAAGCAGAAGAACATAACGCAAAAAAGTATTCTTCAAAAAGTAAATAAGCACAAGCAAAGATTGAGTAATAAACAATTAATTTTAAATAGGGGCCTTCGGGCCTCTTTTTTTATGCGGTTAAAAAATACTATTTAGCTATAAAATAAAAAGGATATTTTTAAGCAAAGGGCTTATTTTTGTAAGATTCAATTAAAACATATTATAAAATGAACAACGGTACTAGAAGATTAAATCAGAATCAGCTTACTGGTAAAAGATCAGATCTTCCTTTAAAGTTCGTAGAAGGTGCACAGTATATAGCGTACGACACTAGAGAGTTGTTTATATACGACTACCTAGAGGACCCTATACTTATAGCTACGTCAGAAAACATTAGCCTAAATACTTCTAGACTATTTTTGTCTCAGACAAACATACAGGCAGCAAACCCTCTAGATCCAAAGGAATGGGAAGTACAAGCCTGGAATGATAGTATTCCCGAACCATTCACAGATCTGGTTTGCTATTACACAGGTTCTGATATTCTTACACATGAAACAATAGCTGCATTTCATATAGATATGAATGGTGCGGTAACAAAACTAGGATTTAACGGAACTCCAGTAGGTATAGTTACTTACACTCATGATCAAGGAATTCCTAGCATATCCTGGGACATAACACACAACTTAGATAGAAAACCTTCTATAACAGTAGTTGACACAGCGGAGACAGTTGTTTTTGGACAAGCTGACTACGTAAACAATAACAGAGTAATAATAACTTTTAACGCAGCCTTCTCAGGTAAAGCATTTTTAAATTAAAACATATTAAACACAAAATAAAAGATGGCATCAATTAAACATTTAGTCGATTTAGACTTATCAAAAAATCAATTACTAAATGCAGTAGTTCAGAACTTAGCTGCAGCACCTTCTACACCTGTAGATGGTCAAATATACTGGGACACAGCAGACGACACAATGTACGCCTGGACCGTAGATGGCAATAAGTGGATTGACTTAGGTAATGAGTCTGACGGAATCACAAACCTTGCTTACACGGCAGGAGTATCTAATGGAGTTGTAACTTCTGACACTGGAAGCAATGCAACTATTCCACTAGCAGACGGAACTAATGCAGGTTTATTTTCTGCAGCACAGAAAACAAAATTAGACGGAATACAAGCAGGAGCACAAGCAGATCAAAATGCATCTGAAGTACCATCTTCAGCATCTGGTAACCTAACATCAACAGATGTACAAAGTGCATTAGAAGAGCTACAAGGAGATATTGACACTCTTGGTGCAGAAACCAACAACTTAAGCAAGACACAAACAAATGGTACTGAAATAGATATCGACATTGAGAATGGTACTGGAATTACATTAGATGCAGCAACTACTTCTGTAGCTGGTGTTATGACGGCAGCAGATAAAACTAAGCTAGATGCAATTGAAGCAGGAGCAGATGTTAATGTTGATACAAACTTAGCAGAAGGAACAGCTACTACCACAACTGTGAAAGTAACATCTTCTACAGGTACAGACGCAACATTAGCTTCAGCATCTACAAGTAGAGCAGGTTTGCTTTCTAAAGCAAAGTTTGACGAAATAGTAGCTAACTCACTAAAGGTAAGTGATGTTAATCACAACGTATCCACTAACTTAACGAACACTCCTTCTACAACTGAAGTAACTGTTAATTCAAGTGATGGAACCAACACTTCAATAGCAACTGCAAATACATCAAGAGCAGGTGTAATGACAAAGGCTATCTTTGATGAGCACGTTATTAACAACGCTAAAGTATCTAATGTAGATGAAACCTTAACTAGTATATCTCTTGCATCTAACATACTTACGTATACAGATGAAGATGGCACAGATACAGATATAGATTTATCTCTATACTTAGACGATAGTAACTTAGCACGTCTTACAAGTGGATCAATTAATGGCTCAACAGGATTAGCAACTTTCACAAGAGATGATGCTTCTACCTTCACAATTGACATGAGTGCTTTTTTAGATGCGATCACATTAAACAACACTCTTACATCCACTTCTACAACAGAGGGGCTTACAGCGGCACAAGGTAAAGTCTTAAAGGACCTTATTGATGCAATCAATCCAACTACAGGAACTAACACAGGTGACGAAGTACCAGCTACAACTTTAGTACAAGGTATTATAGAACTAGCAACTCAAGCAGAAGTCAACGCAGGTACAGATACAACTCGAGCAATAACTCCAAGTAGATTGAAATCTCACTTAGGAATTACAGCTACGTTATCTACAACTTTAACATTCAGTGGAACAATAGGAAACGGAACTTTAACTTCTATTCCAGTAACTCACTCAATAGGCAATCAATTTGTACAAGCATCTGTATATGATGTATCAACTACAGATAAGGTTGAATGCGAAATAGAATTGACGTCAGCGTCAGTTACAACTTTCAAATTTAATGTTGCACCAACAAGCAATCAATATAGAGTAGTGATTACAGGGTAGTAGTAGCATACTTATGGATTTTACATAAAGGGTAGTCTTATCTACCCTTTATTTTACAAACAGAATAAATTATATGGCTACAAAGAAAATATTAACAGATTTAGAAGTTGTAGGAACTATACAGCTTGACGATACTAATGTAGAAAATAATTCTACCGTAGGATTGAATCTAGATGTAAACAAAGAGAATACAAGTGGGGCAGGATTTGCTTCAAACATAAATGGAATAAAGGCATACACTAAAGGTAATTCAAGCGAGACAATTGTAAACATTGCTGGTCTTTGGGGAAAGGCTGAACACATTGGAACAGGATTAACATACTACATTACAGGAGGTACTAACAGAGCATACCATTCAGGTGCAGGAAACTCTAGTTCAATATCTGGTACATTTTCTGAAGCAAAAGTTTCTGGAACTGGTTCTGGAGACCATAGCTATGTTATTGGAGTTAATTCAATTGCAAAGCTAGACAATCCAAATGCCACAGTTGATTTTCTTCAAGGTCAACATTGCACAATCCAAGTTGCAGACGGAGAGGTTACAGATAATGTAATGGCTCTTATATTAGATTTGGATCACACTGGTGGAACAATATCAGGAGATTTTGAATATCTTAGAATACAAAATGATACATTTAACTCATCAGTAGGCGGTACAGCTAGGGCTATAAATTCTTTAAGCACACTACCTTCAGAGTTTGGTGGTTCAATAGAATCAACTTCATTCATTAAGACTGGAGGAGCTTCTACAGAGTTTCTAAAAGCAGATGGAAGTGTTGATACAAATACTTATCTAACTTCAGCAGACGTTACAGATTCACAATGGGATGATGTAACTGGAGGAATAAATTATGCAAGTGGCAATGTAGGTATCGGGACTACTGGTCCTGGCGAGAAGCTTGAAGTTGTTGGCAATGTTGAAGCAGAAGAGTTTATTGGAGATCTTCGAGGAGCTACCCTATTTAAGGCTTCCGCTGGAGAAGTCCTTGCAAAAGGAGATGTAGTTTACATTTCTGGAATTTCTGGAAACACAACCGTAGTATCAAAAGCAGACGCAGACGACGCGACAAAAATGCCTGCGTTTGGTGTTGTTGCCGCTGCTGCATCCTTAAACAACCCTGTAGATATTTACACAAGCGGAATTCTTTCTGGAATCGATACATCTTCTTTCAGTGAAGGAGACGAACTCTTTGTATCTACAACAGCGGGTGCGATGACAAATACTGCTCCCACGGGCGAATCTGCGGCTTTACAAAAAATTGGTAAAGTTACTCGCTCCGATTCAAATGGTAGCATTTTTATTGTGGGAGCAGGTCGAAGTAACGCTGTTCCAAACCTGAACGAAGGTAAACTATTTGTAGGTAATTCTTCAAATCAAGCAGTTGCGGATGATACTGTTTATGTTGATATTGCAAATAGTCGTGTTGGTATCGGTGCTACTAGCCCAGCAGCTAAACTAGATGTTGATGGAGGAATAAGAATGGGAGATGATACTACAACAGCTTCAGCAACAAATGTAGGGACCCAAAGATACTACGAAGATGCACTTGGATCTTATGTAGATATGGTAATGAAAACAGACACCTCAACTTATGCTTGGGTAAACATAGTAAGAAACATTTTTAGTGTATAATAAATATGGGACAAAAGATATACGAATCAGATAAATTTTTAAAAACAGGTGGTACATCTAGCCAGTACTTAATGGCTGACGGTAGTACAAGCACAGGCCCAAGTGGCGGTGTTGACGTTGGAACTGGAACTGCAAACAAAATACCAAAATTTTCTGACTCAGATACTATCACAGATGGTATAATGACAGATGATGGCACAAGTGTACTTGTAAATGGAAACCTTGCAATAGGAACAGCAGACAACGACAACCTTTTAAACATAGAGGCTACAGATAACAATTACGATGTATCTAGAGCTTTACACATAGACTACACAAAAAGCCACTCAACAACAGGATGGGGAGCATCAGCATTCGGAGCAAGAGTAAATGTATATGCAGATGGAACAGGGCAGAATGCAGACCTTCAAGGAGGTTCTTTTGGTGCAACACACATTGGAAGTGGAATAACTTACTACTTACTAGGTTCACAAAGTAATGCAAAACATGAAGGCTCAGGCAATACCGGAGCAATATGGGGAGCATTTAATCAAGGAAGAATAACTGGAACGGGAACAGGAACACATCCATTCTTAATTGGTACAAATCAAAAAGCAGAATTAAACAACGTTAATGCATCTGTAGGATCGATGAGTGGAATTCTTGCTGCAGTAAAAACTAATGCAGGAGATGTGACGGGAAGAATGGATGCAGGATGGTTTCAGATTGATGGGAACCAAGGTACAACCACAGTCGTAGATGCTAACGTATTATATCTACAAGCAGACGTTGGAAACATAACTGCTTCAGGTACTATGAGGACAATTCATAGTGTAAGTACACTGCCTTCATTATTCGCAGGAACAATAGAAGCACCTAAATTTTATATAGGGTCTACGGAGGTTAACTATCTTGAAGAAGATGGCAACGGAGTAACAAATCTCTTTGGAGATGCTGGCATAATGATAGAAACTTCAGATGGAGCACAAATAGACATTTCAGATGTAGTTGTAGTTAATACACAATTAGAAGCACAATCATTCGTTAAGACGGGAGGAACATCTTCTCAGTTCTTGAAAGCAGATGGTTCTGTAGATTCAAATACTTATGCAGTGGGAACTATTCCAACTGACTTTGTATCTGCAGCTTCAGGAGGAACCTTTAATGGTAATGTAGGAATAAATGAAGCAAGCCCACAAGAGGAGCTTCATGTAACGGGTAGAGCTATAATTTCAGAAAGGCTAGCTGTTGGTGGAAACTTTACTCCACAGAAGGCTTTGCACATGAAAAATACAGCACCAGTATTTAGAATGGAAGATAGTGATACAGCAGGATATGCTGAGTTTTTAAAGTCTTCATCTAACTTTACATTTAGAGTGGACCCAACGGGAGTGGAGTCAGCTAGTGAACTTAGATTTCAAGTAGATGGTAACGAGTTAATGACCATTAGAGAAGATGGTGTTGGGTTTGGAGATATCACACCTACAGAAATGGTTGATGTAAATGGTAATGTTAAAGCAGACTCATTTATTAAAGATGGAGGAACATCTTCACAATTTTTGAAAGCAGATGGTAGTGTTGATTCGTCAACATACTCAACAACAGATACTCAACTGACAACAGAGGAGGTTCAGGATATTATTGGATTTATGGTTCAAGGGAACACAGAGCAATCAATCTCAGTAACATATTCAGATGGTGATGGAAAATTAAACTTTGATGCAGGAGCAGCAACTTATACTCACCCAGGAGAAACAGCCTTCACGGCGGCAGTTGACACAGGAGCTCTTACGGGAGCTGTAGTGGTATCTGACATAGATATGAACATAACTACAAATGCTTTTGGTCACGTAGAGGATGCAGCAATGGCAGTAGCAACTAGAACACTAACTCTAGCAGACTTAGGATTTACAGGAGACCTTGATGCAACAAACGATCAAGTCTTACCAACAGATTTTGTATCTGCAGCTAGTGGTGGTTCTTTTGGAGGAGGTATTGTAGCAGATTCATTTACCATAACAGGGTTATCTTCGGGAGACAGCTTCTTGAAAGCTGATGGTTCACTAGATGGAACAACATATAATTCAGGTGTAGGAGCATCTGGAGGTGTTGCAATATACGATGGAACAAACACTACAACAGATGATTCTAATCTTCAGTACAACTTTTTAAGCAGTACACTTACATCTCGTAATTTAGATGTATCTGTTGATCTTAATGTTGGAGGAGATGTTGATGTTACGGGAAACATTGTGTGTGATACAATTCAAGCAGATGGATGGACTTACATTCCACAGACATTCCAATCTAACTTTGTTCACTCAACTGGTAATGGATACATGAATTTACCATTCAACTCAACAAATGATAATGCTTCAGGAGGAGAGCAGCACTTTATGGTTACGCCTTATGGTGGATATGTGCATAGTGTTGCATTCAAGAACACTGCAACTGGGACCGCAATGACGGGAACTAATATGAACTTCAGAGTTTTAGTGAATGGAGTTACCTCACATACAAGTGGTTCACAAACATTTACTGCAGCAGCTAGAACATATAAAGGATGGGTATTAACTAGTACTAATGCAACATTTAATGCAGGAGATGATTTGAGATTTCAATTCAGATGTACTTCAGGAGTTTGGCAAGACACATGTGCGGTAGTGGTATTAAAATGTATAATATAACAAACAATGGAAGACATATTAATTTCAGTATTTTCTAAAATAGAGAACCAATACCTAATCGCTAGTGTGTTTGTTGTATCTTTATTATTTATTATCTTAAAGGCAGAGATAAAAACAAAGTTTCAAGAACTATTTTTTAAAAAGAAAGAGGAGGTAGTTCTGCCAAAAATTTCTGATTTGGATAGTCACGATATTTTTAGTACCTTTAAAAGAGTTACCCTAGAGGTTGGCAACATGAAGTTTTATACTGAGAATGATTATGATTCTTCTAAGACAAGAATGTGTTATGACTTTACTGTTCAGAAATCAAGATTCTGCGAGCAGCACATGAAAGAAATAATTGAAACAAAAGGACTGTCAGAAATGAATACAGATCAGCTTAAGCAATTTGTATTGACAAAGCAAATGGAAATGCACAGAGACTATGTAAAAGAAATAAGAGGGATATGGTTAGGTAAAGGCATATCTCCAGAAGATGTTGATTACGTGATAAGACTTTTTGAAAAGTTTAGGTTTGATGTAATAAGATCTTTTGAGCACAGAATAGCTGCCATATTTGGTAGTTCTTTCCACCCCAACAACTTTGAAAGAATGCTTGCAATTTTTGATATGTGGGCAATGGGAATAGATCTTTTACCTAAAGACATGAATACAACCTTTGAATACCTTAATGGTAAATTTAAAGATATAGACTACTAGTATGAGAAAGATAGATAAAATAATATTACACTGCACCGCTACCCCAGAAGGTAGAGATGTATCTGTAAATACCATAAAGAAATGGCATACAGACAAAGGATGGAGTGACATAGGCTATCATTATGTGGTAAGCTTAGATGGATTGGTAGAAGAAGGTAGACCTGTAGTAAGACAAGGTGCTCACGTAAGAGGACACAACAAACATTCTATAGGAGTTACTTATGTTGGAGGATGTGATAAGAACATGGATCCTAAAGATACCAGAACAGACAAACAGAAAGAGGCTTTAGAAGTATTTCTTAAGTCATTAATGAATGAATACCCAAACAGTACATTGCATGGGCACAACGAGTTTTCTAGTAAGGCTTGTCCCAGCTTTAATGTACAAGAAGAATATGTTGAACTTATAAACTACTTTAAAGAATGCAGTACATAAAATTATTACTTATTGGATTGTTTTTTATCAATTGTACCAACCAAGCTCAAGAGCCCGTATATACTTACGAGCTAAGCAGAGAGCTTCAGCCTTATGTGTTTGAATATTTAAATACATTAAAAAAGTATGACATTGAATTCAAGAAACAGTCTTTCATAGTAGTATTTGATGCTGATATAATGAAGACATCTTTAGTGGGCCAGGCAAAAGGAATGTTTAATGACAACCTTATTTACGTAAAGATTAATCCTAAGCTATGGGGTCATTTGACTACAAAGCAAAAAAGACATTTGATCTTTCATGAATTGTCTCACGACATATTTAACACAGAGCATACAACAGAAATAAGATTAATGTACCCGTCAATGTCAAGCCCACAAGATGCATTTGCAATGAATATAGATAAGGCTATTGACGAACTAATGAAATATATAAAAAATGGAAACAGGAGATAACCCAAAATTAATTAAAAATGGAGGAAATGGAACTAATGTTGGAAATGCATTACGCTGGCTTGTAAAACAAGGTAAGGCTGTTTCTCCAGAACTTTTAGACCTTGCTGGTAATATCACAGGGATAAAACAATTAAGTGCGTTAGGAAACGCTATACGAAGCGACAAGAGTTTACCTGAAGCTGACAAAACCATATTGCTCCAGGAGATGGAAAATGATATGGTAGAGATGGTGGAGATTACTAAGCGTCTACAGATAGATAGCGAGCATGCTATTACAAGAATGATCAGACCAGTATCTTATGCTGCAATGTTTGTTTTGTTTATGTGTGTAGTATTGTTTGATGGTAACCTAGGATCTTTTACAATAGATAAAGCATACGTGCCTGTAATACAATCACTATTTGGCACTATGACTATATTTTATTTTGGTTCGAGAGGAATCGAAAAAGTAATGAAGACATTTAAAAAGGGAGAATAATGATAAAGCAAACTCAAAACCAATACACAGGACTCACTCAAGACAAGCACGCAACCTTACCAGAAAGCAGTACAATGCTAGACCTGGATACAGGAGAATTTTTCTATGTAAAAAATGGAGAGCTAGCTGCTATTAGGGATCCTGAAGCAATTACAACTAGTCTTACAAAAGAACCTGCTGGAGCAGCAAAGGTTACAAACATAGTTGCTATGACTCAAGCAGAGTATGATGCTGCCGGTGCAACAGTACTTGGATCAACACTCTACTTAATAACAGACTAGATGCCTATAAACTTAGATAACTTAGATGTAGGTACTGCGTTCTATGGAACTAGAAATATAAGTAAAGCCTTCTTAGGAGCTACACTTGTTTTTGGTGACGATGCATTTACTTTTGATGTAGAGATACCTCAAGATGGTAATACATTTTCGTTACCATTAGATTCTTCTTCAACAATAAATTCTACTGTAGATTGGGGAGACTCATCTTCAGATACAATAACATCATTTGATCAAGCAGAATCTACACACACATACGCTACTGCAGGCACTTACACAATAAAGATGCTTGGTACTGTTAACGGATGGGCTTTTAATAATGCAGGAGACAGACTTCTTATTAGAGATATCTCAAGATGGGGTGTATTTAACTGGAGTAAAAAATCTGCTTTTTTTGGATGTGCTGGACTTACAGTATCTGCTTTAGACCGCCCTTTAATTACCACTGACGAATTTTTCGCTGAATTTGCTGGATGTACAGCTTTGACTGAAGTTCCTTCTTTAGGAAACTGGGATGTATCTTCTCTTACGAAAATCCAATACATGTTCTACCAATCCCCTAACATTACATCAATAGATGTTTCGGGTTGGGATGTAAGTAACGTGAGTATATTTAGCAACATGTTTAACACTCTTGTTACTGAAATAGGAAACTTAATATCAATAGGTGATATATCAGGATGGGACGTAAGCAACGGTACTTCATTTCAAAATATGTTTAGAGGTACAGGTATTACAAGTATTGATATATCAGGATGGGATCTTAGGGGGACTACTAATGGTAATCGTTTTGCTTCTGGAATATTTGCATTATGTACTTCATTACAAAGCATAACTGCAAGAAACATACAGCTAGGGAATAAGATTAATTACATGTTCCAAGAAACACAATCTTTACAGTCTTTAGATTTAACAGGAGCTGACTTTTCTCTTGTGACAGAAGCTATGTACGCTTTTGCAGGTTGTGATCTTCCGACTATAGATATATCTGGATTTGGATTAGGTGCACTTACGGAAGTAGAATACATGTTCCAAAACATGACTAACACAACTACGGTAAACATATCAAATCTTACTTTTGGACCAGGTGCAGATGCATCTACAATGTTTTCAATATATGAATCTAACGGAGACAACTCAGGAAACTCATCTTCACTTACTTCAATTGTATGTGAGGACATAGACGCAAGTGCATCTAACATAAGCCTAGCTTACATGTTCTACAGATGTGTTTCTTTAACAAGCTTAGATGTAAGCACATGGGATACTAGCGGAGTTGTTGACATGCAGGCAATGTTCTACGACACAAGAGGACTAACATCTGCTATAGTTGGACTAAATAGCTTTGACACAAGCAACGTAACAAACTTTAATTTTGTAATGGGCCAAGAAGCTTTATCTAATGGAGGCCCTTTTGGAGGAGGCTTTACATACAACTTAAGCAACTGGAGACTAACCTCTGCAACAAATGTTACTAGTATGTTCAAGAACAATAGAATGATATCATCTCTTAACGTATCTAATTGGAATGTAGGATCTGTAACAAATTTTGATTCTATGTTTGAGACCTTAGACTATTGTGTTACAATTTCAGGTCTTCATACCTGGGATGTATCTTCAGGAGTAAACTTTACTCAGATGTTTCAAAACCATAAGATAAATACAAACATAGATGTATCCGGATGGAACATGAGCTCTGCAACTAACGTAACTCAAATGCTTTATGATTGCGATTTATTTAGTTCTAGTTTAGCTGGATGGGATATATCAAGCGTAGAAAATGGCCTTGATAGTTTGTTAAGTCAAGCATCTGGACTGTCGCCAATATATTACAACGCAACGCTTATAGCATGGTCAGGATTAGTTCCATTACTTTATTCAGGCACTATAGATATGGGAGGAAGTACTCATACAGGATCACCAGCACAAGCTGCAAAAGATATTCTTATAGCAGATGGCTTAGTTTTTGCTGATGGAATGCCGTAGTAAAAAACTGAATAAAAACAATTTAGCTATAATATAGCATTGATTTAATTAGGCTTATATAGTATTTTTGCTAAAGGAGAATATATAAAATACAATATAATGGAAGGATTAAATTTAGAAGACTTAAATTTTGATGACGTTGACACGGGCCAAGTATTCGATGCTTTTGCCGCACCAGCCACAGATTCTAAGCCAGCAGATGAAGTTACCATAGAGGTTCCAAGCATCACTGAAACAAATAATAATACAACAACACCACCTGATAGTGAGGGTCTAGTAATAGATTCAGAGAGCGTAGCTACTGGGAGTAATGATAATCAAGGTCAGGCTGACAAAGCCAATGTCGATACGGGAAGCAATTCTTCCTCTCCTCAACAGAATGACAGTGAAAAACTTTATTCTACTTTAGCTACCCATTTATTAGACAAGGGAGCTTTGTCAGATCTTGATCCAAGTACAATTAAAAGTGTGGATGACCTCAATGAGGCTATCCAAAGAGAAGCAGATAAGAGACTAGATTCTAGTCAACAAGCTATTAGTAAAGCAATGGAGAGTGGAGCACCAGTTTCACAAGTTGCAGAAGTAGCTGCTGTTATCTCGCAATTAGAAGGTGTCACTGAAGAGATGCTAGCACATGTTGACAATGTTGACTTAAGAGCTAATCTCATTACTCAGGACTTTGTTAACAGAGGTTACGATGTCCAGAGAGCACAAGTTCTAGCACAGAGAAGTATTGATGCTGGAACGGCAGTAGATGATGCCAAATTCGCTATCAAGGGAATCCTAGATAGTCAGATTGAAAAAAGAGATGGGCTCATTGCTTCTGCAAAAATAGAAGAAGAGAAATCTCTTACTAGTATTAGAGACTTTGTTGGAAGTAAAGATAATTCTTTCGGAGCTGTTAAATTAACAGACAGTCAACAACAAGCAGTCTATGATCAAATGGTAACTAATGTAGGTGACGGAGACAACGCCTTTATAAAGTACCAGAAAGATAATCCAATTGAGTCTAGGGTAAAACTAGAGTCTCTATATTATCTTACAAAAGGACTTACTGACTTTTCAGTATTTGGCAACACTGCTAAGACTGAAGTAGCTAATGACCTAGAAGCCTTGTTAAGAGGTACATCTTTTACAGAGGATGGTAAGGTTAATACGGTAGTCAATGATCCTTTGTCCAGCTTTGCACTAAAAGATTTTAAAGATCTTGACATAGCGGACTAAATTAAAGACGTATATAAACACAGGGCTTGGCCCACTAAATTAAATAATAAATGCAATTATCAAAATTTCAAGTAACTGACGCTAAAGCTTTTAGCGGAATGATCAATCCTGAGAACACTTTAGGTGCTATCTGGAAGGTTGCTCCACAAAAGATTAACGACACTATGATCAAGATGCTTGCTATTCACAGAGGGAAGTCTCTAGAGAATATGCTAAGTAAATTCGAAACTAAATTAGTTGAGTCTGATAGAGAATTCTATTGGGAACTAATTGGAAGTTCAAGACGTAATATTCCTCTATTTGAGGCTCGTTACAAAGGAGCAGTAGTACAATCTTCTGACAACAACATTGGTGAGGGACGCACAACTTTTGAGTTGGCATTCCCAGAGCAGTGGTTCTTCAAAGGAGAAATTATTGTTGGTGAGAAGAATGAAGTATACCCTATCCGTGTATTGGATGATGGTACTCCAGAAGGAAACCTTATGGTTTACACTTGTGAAAGTGCAGCATCTCAACGTAATGGTATCCCTGGTGAAGAATTAGTATCAGGAAAAAGATTCAACGAGGAGTTTGCTCCAGTTGGAAAAGGATTATCTCGTGAAGTAGGTGGTGTTCGTAGAGTAACTCCTATCTCAATGAGAGGTGAGTTGACTACTATTCGTATCGACCACAAACTTCCTGGTGATGCTACTGGTAAGAAAGTTGTAATGGGTATTCCAGTAATGGACAAAGAAGGAAACAAAAAAGTATTCCCTACTCTAGCACTTTACGAAGACTGGTTGGTTGAGCAAGAATTCTCAAGCTACAAAAACAAAGCTCTTATGTATGGTAAATCTAACCGTACTGCTGATGGAGAATACCATAACTTTGATGTCTCTGGTAGAGCTATCAAGATTGGATCTGGTATCCGTGAGCAAATGGAGCAATCTAACACTTACTACTACAACGATTTCTCTTTAGAGATGTTGGAAGAAATCCTTTTCGGATTATCAGAAGGTAAGTTAGGATTTGAGCAACGTGTATTCATTCTTCGTACTGGAGAAAGAGGAGCTGCTGAATTCCACAAAGCTATCTTAGATCACACTTCAGGTTGGTCAGCTAACATGTCTACTCCAGGAACTAATCCTGCGACAGTTATGTCAACTACATCTGAATTGCACAAGAATTCTATGAAGGCTGGATTCCAGTTTACTGAGTACCTTGCACCTAATGGTGTAACAGTAAAAGTAGAAGTTGATGATTTCTACGATGATAAAGTTCGTAATACAATACGTATTCCTGGTTCTAATGGTGTTGCTGAATCTTACAGATTCGACATCTTTTACATCGGAACTCCAGAAGACCCTAACGTACAGTTAGTAAAGGTTAAAGGAATGGAAGAGATTCGTGGATACCAATGGGGTTTCAGAAATCCATTTAGTGGAGCTGTAAACAACGGTAACATGGGAACTCTAGAAGATAGTGGAACTATCACTAAGTTTTGTCAATTAGGTGTTGTGGTTTATGACCCAACTCGTACTGCACAAATCATCCCTTACGTATTAGCGTAATATAGTAATAAGTAACGGGAGTCTCCGGGCTCCCTTTATTTAAGCTTTAGTGGACATTGAGCTTTGATCAAGTCCACATCATATTAAGGAGAAGTTAATAGGAAGAATTTTAAAATAAGAAACAATGGCTAAAAGTAAAAAGGCAGTTACAGCTGCATCAATAAGTGACGTCCAAGTTGACGTAGAAGAAGTAAAAGCACCAATCGTAGAAGCGAAGGCTCCGGTTGTAAGAGAAGTAATTAGAGAAGTAGTAAGAGAAGTACCTCCTGCACACGCAAGCAACTTGCCTTCTACAGCATTCTTAAGGAATGAGACAATTACTGTAAAGTATATCATGAAAGAAAGAAGCGATATCAAGGATCCAAAACATGTTGGATACGGAGGATTGTTTGTAGGTAGCTCAATTGCTATTCCTGCACCAGTTCTTGATAATGCTAAAATGAAAAACATATTGACCAACGAAGAGAAAGCTGGTCTAGAATATTTATTAGGAAAAGACCTTTCTATATATGGTCCTTTTTGGAAGCAAGAATTTACTAAGGGTGGAATATTCCCAATCTTTCTTTCTAAAGAAGACAACAGGTTAGATCTTTCCGACCCAATGCAATACATAGTTTACAAGGTTTTACTTGCTAGCCCTATTGTGGCAAACTCGTTAGACAGCGTAAAGAACAAAGCTACTTACAGATTCGTATTAGTATCTGAAGGAGAAGAATTGCAAAAGGATAAAGACAAGGTTGGAAACAAAGTACTAGCATTCGAAAAGTATGTTGAGTACAAAAACAACAAAGGAATTCTAAGATACATTTTACGTAGCTTAGGTAAGTACACAAGTAGAGGTCAACAATTAGATTTCTTACAAGTAGAGACTGCTAAGGAGATTGAGAAAGATCCTAACATCTTTGTTGCTGTGACAACTGATAAATTATTGTTGCAAAAAGTATTGATTGAAGAGGGTGTTGAGTTTGGTGTTGTTCTTAAAAGAGAAGAGAAATACTTTACTGCAGACAACCAGCCAATATCTGAAGGAGAATCTCCTACAATGACAGCGGCTGCAACATATCTCGCAAGTCCATTAGGACAAGAAATGAGATTAGCTTTAGAAGCTAAAATTAAAAACGCTAGAGATTAATAAGTATGACAACACAAGAGTTTAGTAATGAATTTGATTTAATGTACGACAATGCAAGTGGGAATGCTCCCGGCATTAATCTCTATGAGAAGTCAGTGTTCTTAACTCTTGCTCAAGAAGAAATAGTAAAAGAGACATACTCTGGATACACACAATCCAGAGTAGGTTTTGAAGGATCCGAAAGAAGAAGAAGGCAGTTAAGTGAATTGGTTGGGGATTACAAGACAACAACCAGATTATCTAACTTTGGTGGACCAGGAACTATACTCACTACTGAAGAAGGTAGTGAACAAAACCTGATAAGTTCTTCTCAATTCTTTGGACTACCAGATGATTTGTTGTATATTGTACTCGAATCAGTTACCCTGGGTGGAACAAATTCCTGTCTGAATGGCAAAAAAATAAAAGTAAAGCCAATCACTCACGATGAGTTTCAAGTAGATATAGACAACCCATTTAAAAAGCCTAACTTACGTAAAGCTTGGAGAATGGATCTGACTAGATACGGAGCCTCTAAACAACAAGCTGAATTATTTGCAATTGATACAATATCAGAATATCACGTTAGATACGTGAGGAAACCAAAGCCAATAATTCTAGCAGATTTTGAAGAAGATGACGACATATCTGGAATGAATCTTAGTATAGATGGTTACAATACAAGAAAAGATTGCGAACTAAATACAGAGGTACACAGAGACATATTAATAAGAGCTGTTGATCTTGCAGTTTTAACCGCAAGAGAAAACAATTTAATGACAAGAGTACAAGTAAATAAAAAAATAGTATAATTAAAACAATTTAAAATTATGGCATTAGCTGCACAAAAACAAGTAAGACAACTTTATGTAGGATCAGATTTTCCTCAACACGCAAACGTAGGAGCCCTTAAGGCTGGAGCGAATGGTGACTTAGCATTACTATCTCAGGATGGTTCTGCAATAGGAGCAGGAAAAAAATTCTCACTATTAAAGAAAAGTAACAACGGTGGTTTGTTAACTTCAGACATTGTAGACCCTTCAAAGGTGTCTTTTGCAAGATCTGTAGCATACCAAGCTCCAGTGTTAGGAGTAGCAACTATCTCAGGTATCACTGCAAACGCAAATACTCTGTACACAGTTGAATTAATCATCTCTCAATTTGGATCTTTATCTGCTGAGAATGAGTATGTAAAGAAAGCTTTTTACAAAGCAAAAACAGGAGATGACGCTGAGAACATCGTAGATGGTCTAGTAAAATCATTATCTCGTAATTTCAAAAGAGAAGAGCCAATAACCAACGAGACTGTTGCTTATACTGACGCTGCTGCTGTGGTAACACAAGAAGCTTCTAACGTGTATTTCTCTTTCACTAAGACTGGAACTGGAGCATCTGCTGCACTAGTTATTACTGAGAAAGCTGACTGGGCTGACGCATCTTTCAATGCAAACAAAATGACTCGTCAACAATTAGACTTTACTGTAGGAGCAAGCTTCTCAACTCTACCAACTATCGTACAAACCGGAGGAACTCCAGGTGTAGGAACTGGTAAGCAAGTTGCAGAAATGGAATTCTTCCTTAAAGGTGAGCGTAACGATTACTTAAGAGGTGCTGGATACCCACACAACTTTGAAGGAAAGTACGATGCTGACGTAACTGGAAAGTACAATGCAATTGAAATCGGATACTTCGAAGAAGGACGTGACGAAGCTAAGAAAAGTAACAAAGGTATTACTATCTACTTACCTTTCACTGATCTAGCTAGTAACACAACTGCTAACCTACTTATTGCTGACCTAAACACTATTTTAGGTGCAGGATCTGTAGATGCACTAGCAACTTCATAATTACTTTCTTGAAATAATCAAGAAACAAATAAACCAAGAAGGGGTAAGAGTTATGCTCTTATCCCTTTTTTTTTAACCATATAACAAAAATTAAATGATAACAGTAAATAAATTTGAAGTATCTGCAGACAGATTGTCTCTAGCACTAAAGGTTACTGTAGGATCTGGAGAACTTGTAACATCTATTCTTTTATGGACAGATGCTACGTATAAAGTTCAGTCTCAAGCTATTGACCTATCATCTCTTATAGTAGGTACGGGAATAGTAGAAGACATAACTATATCAGCATCTGCTGCTGGAGTTCCTAGTTTTGACGGAATATACTTTGCAGAGATAGAGAGCGATAATGTCACTGACGCTCCTGGAATAGTTGCTACATTAAGCTTAACAAGATACTACGCTGTATTAGCTGCTCTTTTGGCTAATGTAGATCTTTCTTGCTTAAACTGCAATGACAACTTTCAGAATGCACTACTACTAGACATGTACGTAGAGGCAATGAAGAACTCAATTAAAATAGGTAGGTTTAGAGACTCTATAGAATTTCTTAAGAAGATAAACATCTTTGAAGAAATTAGTTGTGGAGAATGCTCTAACATTAACCCAGTTGTATCTACTGCAGGTAACATAGTAAGTGTTGGTGTAGTTGATTGCATATTAGACTTATAAGATATGGAAATGAAACCAAACAATGCAAATGTATTTATTTGCTCTGTAGAAAACTACGACAAGCAATTAAAGTATTATGGAGAAGGATCTTTGTCAGAGATTAGCTTATTAAAGCTACTGTACAAGTATGCTGGTTTCTCACCATCTTATGATTGCTTAAACAGGATAGATGCTATGATTAGTAATCTACAACAGTCAGATAAAAATATATGCACTAACATGATAGCAGGTCAAGACTTTGCACCTTCTCTTGCGGGAGTAGATGCGGCAGCTGTTTTTTCTGCCTTTGCAGTTACAGTTACTGGTGCTGGCATAGTTCAATCAGATGAGATTCCTGTTGATAAAGACAACTCAGGTGAGGAACCTGTTGATGTGTATACTAAAGCAGTTGATATTGCTTCAACATCATTTACTACAGGATTTGCTGATACATCTGGAAACTCTGCAGGAGACGTTGTTATTGTTACCGTTCCATCTACAGGAGTTTTAAGACTAAACAATGTGGATGTAGTTAATGGCCAAGTAATAGCTAATGCAGATCTTGGATCTCTTAGCTACTGGAAAATAACAAATGCTGCAATATCTGAAAGTTTAGTGTTTAGTATATCAAACAATGATACTGACAATACTCTTTGGAGCTCTAACACTACTATATCTATAACTGTTGCTCCTGTAGGTAACTCAGCTATAAGCTCTCTAGGAGATAGCACAATGTATGTAGACAACAATGTAATTACAATTCTTACTTCAGACATGTTTACTAGCCAGCTGTCGCCAGCTTACGCTGATCCAGATGGAGACTTATTAGATGCGATTAGAATTGACGAGGTTTCTGGAAGCAACCAAGGTACATTCCTTTACAATTCAGGGGCTCTTGTGATTGGGCAGGTAATAACAAAGGCTGAACTAGATGCAGGTTTATTTACCCACACTGGTGCAACAGCAAGTACAATAACTTCTGATGTTATCTTGTTTTCTGCAAGAGACACCGGATCACTAATATGGGTATCATAATATGGCTATATTAAATATTACAGCAAAGAGGAGTGATGACACAGTTACTCCTCCATCTGCTTCAGAGATTAAGATCTCTTCACAAGAAGCAAGTAGATGTACTGACCCACTAGTTTACAGAGCAGTTGACTCTGTAGCTTATCATGACGGAACTTCATTTACACTTGGAGTTACTGTGTATTCTGATTCAGGTCTTACTACACTAAAGAACACTACTGGTCTAAAGAAAGACTATAACATACCTAAAGGAACATTCATAACGCTAGATGAAAATAGCGTGTACATAAAATCAAATTGTTAAAATGGCATTATTTACAATAACAACAACAGCTCCAGTAGCTGCAACTCCTAACCAAGTAGGATCTATAACTATTACTTTACCTCACGCAGGAAGTTTTACTTTTTCTGAAAATGACTTCACAACAAACTGTGCACCTGTATATAGTCACCCACAAGGACACGCTATAAGCAAGATAAAGATAGACACATTAACAAATGTAGCAGGAAGCTTTCAGTTAACAGGAACAGACATTATTGTCGGACAAGAGATAGATGTTACAGACATAGCTTCTGGACTACTTACTTTTGTAGATGATAGTTCTGATGCTACTGCACATACATCAAACTTTACATACTTTGCTTCTGATGTTGTATCCAATTCTTTTGGGTCGGTAATAGGAACCATTAGTGCTAGTGTACTTGCAGAAGCAAATACACCTCCAGTTATAGGAGACAATACAGCTACACTGTTTTATGGGCTCACCCTTACATTTACAGCAGCAATGTTTACAACAGACACTACTCCTGCGTATTCTGACGCAGAAGGAAATACTCCTGACAAGTTAAAGCTAACCTCTTTACCAACTAACGGTACTATTAAATATAAAGGTAAGCCAGCACTTCTTAATGCAGAGATAGACTTTGCTGACATAACTAGCGGATTCTTAACCTTTGTTGGACCTACAGGTTTTACAGGTTTTGGATCAGGATCTTTTAACTTCGAGATAGCTGACTCTGCTGGATCGTACTCTAACGAAATAGTATAATGGGAAAATTTGAAGTATTTTTTGAAGCAGCTGAGTTCTATGTTACTAGAACATCTGCAAAAGACACGGGCCATAGTGTTGTTTATGAGTATGAAATAGGAGCACCTAATGGTGAGATCTTGACCTTAACTGTTCCTGGATCTAACAAAGTCATTACTGAAGATGGTGTTGAGACTACTCTTGTTAACGGAAACTTTACTTTCTCAAACTCTATGAGCATTATCTTCACTCTTTCGACATCAGGCACTTTAGGAACCTTTACAGACGGGCTTTTGGAAGTAACAAGGGTTGGATACACAGCCAGTAGACTTGCAGATTATTCAGAAACTGTAACTCTTCTTAAAGATTAATGTTAATAACTAATGCTAAATGCATTATAGTTAATTTGGATTGTTAACTAAAAGTTTCGTATATTTGTTTCAGTTGTGATTAACTAATAAAAACAAATTATGAGATTAGAGGAGAGAGTAAGAGAATTGATTTTAAGTAACCCAAGTCATTTAAAATCTGGACTAGAAAGAATAGCTAAGAAGCTCAAAATAAAAAATGTGAGTGGTAATCAGCTAATGATAATAAAAGCGGCTAAGAAGGCAGCTAGACAAGAACTGAAGGGTATAGAGATTGTACCTATTGTTCCAATTCAATTTGAAGAGAGCAATGATGTTGAAGCAAAGTTTGCTGAGTTAGCTGAAAGACTAGGATATGAAACACCTAAGAAAAGGCCAACAGTAAAAGTAAGAAAAGAAAAAAAATATAATGTACTAGTAATCGGTGATTTACACTTGCCATTTGAGAGACCAGGGTATTTAGAATTTTGTATAGATACTTATAAGAAACACAAATGTAATAGAGTAGTATTCATTGGAGACATAATTGACTCGCACTACAGTTCATTTCATGCTACAGATCCTGACGGACTAGGAGGAGGAGCAGAACTTGAGTTATGTATTGAGAGAGTTAAGGATTGGTACGCAGCATTTCCCCAAGCGGAGATTTGTATAGGTAATCACGATGCAATAATTATGCGTAAAGCTTTTGATTCGGGTGTGCCAAAGATATGGATTAAAGATTTTAATGACGTATTAGGCACACCAAATTGGAAATGGGTTACAGATACTTACATTAACGGAATTAGATATGTTCACGGACATAAGAGCTCTAAAGCAAGAACTGCAACAAGAAGAGACATGGTGTCTACAGTTACTGGCCATTATCACACAGACTTCTACATTGACTTTATGTTTGGCAAGACCAGAAGTTTATTTGCAATGGCAGTAGGATGTGGAATTGATGACAGCCAATATGCTTTTGCTTATGCAGCTGGAGGAAAGAAAAATGCAATAGGATGTGGAGTAGTACTCGATGGAGGTAACCAGCCTATACTAGTAGCAATGGATTTAGAAAAATACAAAAACTAGTGAGAAATTTATAAAACAAATTAAGAAAATTCAGCGAAGGCTATCCTATTTATAGGTTAGCCTTTCTGAGGTTTAAATAACTAAATTAAAAAAGAATACAAATGGCAACTAAAAGAGAACTAATTTTTACAGTAATGGAGGGGCTTAAGATTCAGTCTGATGACACTGATGTGTCTCAGGAGTTGATATCTAGTCTTATCGATGCTGCTAGAGCTACCACTCTAAAACAGATGTATGGCAACAAAGATTGGAACCTTCCTATAGAGCTTAGACAAGAAGTGTGTATTGGGCTTGTTCCAGCAGACTCTGTTCAAGGAGCTAGGTGTTTAGGAAAAATACTAAGAAGCACAGAAAGGTTGCCAAAAGGAATATCTATAAAAGGAGGTGACGGAGCGTTGCTTAGAGTAAAGAGATACGACAGACAGTCAACTCAGATAAACATTGTTCCTGTAGAAAGGTTACCTATGATTGGTCACAACACATTTACAGCTAACATGATATATGCTGCAGTTGATGTGGACAGATATCTTTACTTAGTATCGGCAAACAAGAAGCACATGTTTATGGAAGCAGTAAGAGTAGATGGAGTTTACGAAAGCCCTGAGCTAGCTGCTGAATTAAAATGCACATCAGCGTCACAGGAATGTGAGCCATGGGATGAAGAGTATCCTTTGGAGCTTGCACTGCAGGACATAGTTCTTGGAGTTGTTATGAAAGGTTTAGCTACCAGACTTCAGTTACCTGAAGACAACATTAATGACTCAGAGGATAAGAGACAAGAAAAAGCATAAACTATGATTGAGGATAAGAGGAATCATTTTGTTAAGAGCGACTATGGAGCTAATGACTTTTACAGGGACTTTAAGAAGAGTAACCCTGAGATAGAAATGACCAGAGGGGAGTATGGATTAATACTGAATAGTTTTAATTCTCACCTTAGAGAAAAGATATCTAGTAAAGGAGCTGGCTTTATCCTACCGTGCCGTATTGGAAGGGTAGAACTAAGAAAGATTAAGACTGAGGTTAAGGTTGATGAAAATGGGAACATAGTAAACAATCTACCTGTAAACTGGAAAGCTACAAGAGAGTTCTGGAAGTCTAATCCTGAAGCAAAAGAAAAAAAGATAAGTATAAAGTTCACTAACGAGCACACTGATGGATACACATTTAAAGTATCTTACCTGAAGAGTAAGGCACTGTACAAAAATAAGTCTGTATACAAAATTAGATTTAACAGAGAACTAAAAAGAAACCTAAGCAGAAGTATCTTCAAAGGAAGAATTGATGCTTTTATAAAATAAGATAAGAAATGAAAAATGGAAAACTAGTATCTATAAAGCTTATTGCTGATACACTAATGCAGAACCCTTTACTAAAAGATTTGTCTTGGGAATTTATTGTATCTAACGCTGTAGAGTGTATGCGTATTGTTGGTACTCCAGCAATGTTTGTATCTAAAGAAGAAGTTATACAGGTAAAGAACTTTAAAGGATCTCTTCCTATAGATATCATTAACGTAAATGCTGTGATGAAAGTTGAAGCTGGCGGAACTCTAACTCCAATGAGTGACAACCAGGATACTTTGGCTGCTCACTATGACTCTTATTCTTCTGCTGCTGGACAAGCTGGCGGATTATCTTACACACTTAATAATTCTAGAATCTTTCCTAACTTTGAAGAAGGTAAGCTACTAATTATATACAAAGCAATTGCTACAGATGAAGAGTGTTATCCTCTTATACCTGACAATCAGGAACTTATAAGAGCACTACGAGCATACATAAAATACCAGTGGTTTGATATCCTTAATGACCTGGATAAGATCTCTGGAGCAAAATTACAAAAAGCAGAAATAGATTATTCTTACTATGTTGGCCAGGCACAATCTAACTTACAGATGCCTGACGAAGCAGAGATGGAAGCACTTGTTAATTCTATGACTAAGATACTTCCTTCTAGGACTGAGTTCCAGAACAGGTTTAAATTTCTAGGTAGTCAAGAATTCTTAAAAATACAATAACATGATAAGACAACACAAGCTAGGCTATACGGGAGGTATGTCTCAAGACTTTGCTAAGTCTAAAAGCAATCCAGAAACATACGTATCAGCAAAGAATATAAGAGTAGTTGCTAGTGATCAGAGAAGTTCATTTGCACTGACTAATGAAAAAGGTAATGAGTTAGAGTTTAGCATACCTGCTGTAACTATTGACCACACAAACACTAGGTTATCTTATCTTAACAAAGATTACAATGCCGTTAGTGGATCAATGAAACACTTACCTTATTCAAAGATACCAGTCTTAGGAAGTCCCGGGACATTTGAGTTTTGCGAATTAGAAGATAATTATTCTAATGGTGATACTTCGGGCGACCAAGTTATCATAGGGGTTTGCGATACTAGAAATGGTGCTATCATAGTTACTAGTGATGACAATGGATGGGATTGTTTTTGGGAGGTTTCTAATGTAGACAGAGACAGAATAGATCTTGACCTTCTTTATGTTAATGATCTTAATCTTAGCAAACAGAATCTTGTTCAAGTTGTTTACAATTACGAAAATTCTATTATAGAAAAAATATATTTTACAGATGGAATAAACCAACTTAGGTTTATGAACATTAGACAAAGCATAGACAATGGTGACCTATTGAATTTGGTAGACATAAAAACCTCTTCAATAAACATTGTTAGTGAATTTAATTTGTCTGCTCCTATAATAAAGGATACTGCCCCTGGTGGTGAACACACTGCCGGTAAGATTCAGTATGCATATAACTTGTATATTTTAAATGGATCACAAACATCTATATCTCCTTTGTCTGAATCACAGGCTTTAGACAATGGACCTCTTAGAGGTGGAGGAGCTGTCAATGAAAATGTATCTAGAACAGTTACTGTTAATGTAGAAAACATTGACAAAGACTTTACTCACATAAGACTTTATGCTATAAAGTATACAGCAAAAAATACTGTTCCTGAAATAGGATTAATTGCAGATAGAGAAATAGGAAATTACGATGTATTCAGTTACTTTGATGCAGGTACTATAATTGAGCCATTAAATCTTTCTGAGTTCATTTTCTTGGGTTCCAACCCAATAACTCCTAAGCACATAGAATCAAAAGACAATAGACTATTTGCTTTTAACTTTAAAGAAAGATCATTTGATGTTGATCTTGATACAAGAATATATGGCCATAGTGCTACTGGGGAAGTTAAGGTTTGGGAAGACATTAGCTTTATTGACGGAAACTTAAGTGGGTCTGAAACACAAATAGATACAACAACTTACGAGCTGCCAGAAAAGCATGACGCAATAAACAGAAGCTACATTACATATCCTTTTGTTGCACCAGGCAATGAAACTGGAGGTACTGGAGAGTATACTAGAATAGAGCTTTCTGGATCTGCTACTGCTAATTCTCTTGTATCTATATCAATAGATGGAACTACATATAATGTTCCTGTTTCTGGTGGAGATACTAAAGAGCAAGTTGCAGTAAAGATGAGAGATTATATAAACACTAATGTTAGTGAACACATTTCATCAGTACTAACTTCTAACCCATTTGGCAATAAAGTTTATTTAAGGATTTTAAGCACTACTGTAGGTAATAGACTTGACACTGTTGTAACTGACTCAAATGGCCTGACATATAGTGAAGTAAGTACTGATGGAACTGACGCTGTTACTAGCTATGGAGCAGAAGGTAAATACTTTAGACTTAGTATTAATCAAAAAGAATTTAACGAAGAAGAATCTGTATTAAACAGATACTTAAAGGATAGAGAGATATATAGGTTTGGTATAGTGTTCTATAATAATGTTGGACAAACAACTCCTCCTAAATGGTTGTGTGATATAAAAGCACCTGTCGGTAATTTAGAAGGAAAGTTTAATACTGTAAAGTTTGAAACAAAACCTGCTTTTGCAACTTGGCTAGCCACTACTGCATTTGAAAAAGGTCAAAAGCCTGTTGGATACAAAATAGTTAGAGCAGAAAGAACCTTGTCAGACAGGACTATCCTTACTCAAGGAATGCTTAATGGAATGTTAGTAAACAGTAGATCCACGGACAAAACTTCTATGTACACGATTGGTTATGAAGAAACTGCTTCTAAGCTACCTTCTTTGACAAGACAGTTTGGTGAGGCAGATCCTTTTACTAATACTCAAAGAAAAAACTTAATAGCTGCATACCATAACGGTAGAGACATCTCACAAAAAAATTATCCTGGACAGGCTCCTGCATGGGGTTATAATTACTTTACAGAAGGTTACACCGCTGGTACTGGTGATGATTTTCTTGCACAAACTTGGCAATTCAACAAGCTTATGCAGATGTATACTCCTGAGCTATTATTTGAAAATATAGAAATAGATTCTTCTTATAAGCTTAGGGTTCTTGGATTACAAGAACTAGAAGAGTCTGGTGCTTGGAACGGGGAATGGAACCCAGTCACAAAGCAGAATACATCAGAAGCTAAGTTTAGAAATGGATGGGCAGTAGATCCAACTTCACTAAGTGTAGATCCTACTACTGGTATAATAACTGTAACAAATGTTGTAAACCCTGTAATATTAGAGCCTATAGAAGGAGAGCCTGAACACATGGGTGATCAAGGTATATGGGGTCCAACAGAAAATAGTGATGCAACAGGATTTTCTCAACTATATAAAAGACATAAAACATTTCACCCATCTACGGGTGTAGAAGTTTACAATACTTTTGGAACTCCAGAGGTAACTGAAAGAGGTGCTGGCTTTACTCCTTACAATGGAATATCTGGCTTAAGATACTCTAATAGTTTAGAGACTCTTTTGATGGACAACTGGGAGAATGCGGATGCGGCAGATAGTCCTCAGCAAATAGTAGGCGTAAACTCTTGGGGAGCAAAGTGTATAACTTTTGCTGAAGGAACAGATGATGCTAGTGTGCCAATTAGCTGGAGAAAATCAATAGAAGAAATATACGCAGCTGCTGCTCCATCAGGAGGAGACGGATTTGGTATACTTACTGCAGAATTTTTTAAGCCAGATCAATTTCTATACGCTGGAAACATATACGGAGGAAACTCCTATGAATCAAAGACTACCTCTACATACATAGAAGTTGGTGGTTATGCAAGCGTTGATACAACTGAACTTCAAATAGATTCTGCTGGAGATACTTTTGTTCAAGAGTTTATTTTTACAAAGCTATCTAAAACTGATACTGAAGTTAGCGATAGAAGTCTTTCTCAGTGTACTGAGTTTGTTAGCTTTATGGTTGAAACATCAATTGATCTTAAGAATAGAAATGATATATCAATATACCCTTGGGACAACAGATACCACCCAAGGTATAATGAGTACCAGGAATACAATCCAGTTTATTCTCAAGAAGCTAACCTAGTTCAGACTACTGATCCAGGGTTTAGCTTTAAGAAAGTTAAAGAATTTGACGGAAGAATAATTAGCACAAAGCTAAAAACTCCTGGAGAAAAAATTGATTCTTGGACTGACTTCTTAGAAAATGAGACGATGGATTTGGACGGAAAGTACGGACCTATTAATGCTACGTTAAACTTTAAAGACAACATAATTGCATTTCAGGATACAGCATTGGCTCTTATAAACATTAATCCTAGAGTTCAAGTGGCTCCTGGAGACGGAGAAAGTATTGAGCTTGGTACTGGTGGAATACTTCACGACTATAGATATTTAAGTACTGAGTCAGGATCTCTTAACAAGAGAGGCGTAATTGCAACTCCTAATGCTTTCTATTATTTAGATCTAAACACATTGTCTTTGATGCAATCAAATGGCCAAGGAGTTATTGACGTGTCTGATCAGAAAGGTTTTCATAGCTTTCTGGCAAACAACTTAACTTACGACTCTCTTGTAAAAGATAATGCTGTGATAGGGCAAGGACCTGCTTTCTCTTACAACCCAGTAAACAATGAAGTTTACTTTACAATGAAACAACTTAACAGTGGTGGCACAGGATTAGCAGAAGTAGGAGAAAGAAATGATTACACTTTGTGTTTAAATGAAAATCTTCAGAAGTTTACTAGTTTTTACGACTACACTCCTGCTTGGTACATAAACAAAGGTAATCACATGCTTACTTCTGATCCAACATCTAAACAACTTTGGGGTCACTTTAAAGGAAACAACGGAAGCTTTTATGGAGTAACATACGACTCTTCTATATCTTTTAATGTAATTCCTGTACAAGGAGATGGAGAGTTTACATTTAACAATGTTATGTATAAGATGGAGGCTAAAGATTCTCTTGGCAATGATGTTAGAGACTCTTCATTTGATAAAGTAGAGTTGTCTAATGAGTACCAAAAGAGTGGCATTAGAGATCTTGTACTAGGAAAGAATTTAAAAAGAAAAAATAGAACCTGGTCAGTAGTGTTGCCAAGGGAGCAAAATAGTATGAATAGGATTAAATCTCCTTGGGTTTTGCTAACCTTGTCAATAGACAATAGTAATAATTTAAGCATGGTTGCACATGACTTAATAGTGTCATATACCGAGTATTAAAAGTGTATTATAGGGAATGTTGTATAATGTTACAGTATTCCCTATATTTGTATTATTATGAATAACAAAGATCAATTTAACACATCTGCTTTTAAACAAGCAATAAAAGATTTTGACTCCTTTTACGCAGGAGACAACAGCAACCTAGTACCCTCTAGTTCAGGGTCTTATAGGTTTAAGTATGATGATGTAAAAGATCTTCCTGAGTTCAAAGGTGTCAGTAAAAGACAGTTCCTTACAGATGAAGATATGCAGGATTCTGCTATGGAATTAGCTATAGATGGAAAGATACCTGGAAGAAAGGGATACAACAAAGTAGCTTACAATTTAAAAAACAAATATAATACAGTATTAAGGTCTGACGAAGTGGCTGCTTTAGCCCACATACTTGGGGAGGAAAAGCTAGAAAGTTTCTTGGCTAATCCTTCAGCAGAAAACTCTGCGGGCATATCAACACAGCAACTTACTGGTATGCTAGATAAATTTAATACTGCACAAGGAACTGACCCTTCTTATCGTCCCGCCCCAAAACAAACTACACCAGAACCAGTTGTACAACAACAACAAGTTCAGATGCCTCAAGGACAAGATCCTATGATGTCTGAGCAAGATCAAATGCAACAGATGCCTGTGCAACCTGTAGCACCGGTAGAGATGCCTGAAGCTCAAATGCAAGCTCCTGTTAGCAACGAACCTATTGATACAAGTCCTATGACCAACGTAGAGATTCCTCAGATGGATCCTGCTAATCAGGCGTTACAACAAATGACTGGAGTTCAGGGTGCTAACCCTATGGCTGAAGGAGGAGATACAGACGCACCTACAACTGAAAAAGAAAAAAGTTTAACAAGAATATCTGAAAGAGAGGCAACTCTAGAAGCACTTCTTCCTGAAGGAGAATATAATGATAGAGAAAGGCAAGCACAAAGAGACACTATTAGGGCTATACGTGATGCCTATGGACAAGATGTTAGTCAGAAAACTATTAACAACATACTAGGTAATGTTGAACTAGAAACTGGATGGGGTAAACTAAAAGAAAGTGCTTGGTCTACTAAAAATTTAAAAGACAAAGAGAATGATCCTCAATACAAAAGCATAGTAAACAATTGGAAAAAGTTTACAGACGAAGGAGGAGACTACGACAGTTTGACTTCAAAAGATAAGCTGTCTGTAATGTATTACGGAAACACTAATCACAGTAATTTTGCTGGTGGTCGTGGAGTACTTCAGCTTACTGCATCAGGTTATGGAGGTAATAACAAGACAGAGCAAGAGATAAAAACAGCTGCACAAGAACTAGGTATTGACCCAGCAAGTAACAGTAGTGATTTCTATAACAGTACATTGCTCACGCTTCAAACAATGAAGAACAGAGGACATGATTTTACTACTTATGAATCAGCACAAGACGCTAGAGAGCAATCAGTAAATCCTTACGAAAAATATGATAAACTTCCTGAGCACAAAAAAGATGTTTTACTTAACTACTCTAATTTAGAAAATAATTCTTCAGTTAATCCTGAAGTTATAGCTAATAGCACAATGTTGAACCCTGAGCAGAAACAACAAATGATGGCTAGTAATGATTCTGGTAGAGGTGTTCCTAATATGGTTGCTAACAACTTATCTAATGAAGCATCAACTAGTTCTGCTCCAAGCAGATTTAGTCAAGCAATGAACTTTACACAAGGAGTTAGTCCTGCTGTTCAACAGTCTCTTAATGAGCTGTCAATGGAAATGGCAGAAGGTGGTGAAGTAGATCCACCAACAGATCCTTTAATAGGTCCTGTTCAGAGATCTGGTGTTAACGACAAAACTAAATTTGGATATGTTAGACCTGACTCAGGAGAGACTAGTTTACGTAATCCTTTATCTGTCGTAAAGAAAGCTAACTGGCAGAGTATGAAGCCTATTACTGGAAACAGTAGCAGCTACAAAAACAACTCTATATTATCTACCAATCCAAGTAATCAAATGGATCTTAGTTCTTTAGAGAATAGCCCTGGTGCTACTGCTTTTTCAAATACATACAACAATCCTAAAACCAAAGCTATGATGTTGGCACAAACTGACCTTACTAGCGAACAGTACGACAACATGGTTGTTCAAGGAATGGAACCTAAAACTGTAGTTGGAGGAAATGAACCTGGATCTGCTGCACAGTACAAGAATGGAACTGTATACATGGGTGTAGGAAATGAAAATGATGCAGCTATGGAGGCACACGAGAGATCACATGCATCTCAGTTTGATGTTATACAGCAGGCAAATATTAAGAAGGCACTTGGTAGTGCTTACAAGCAAGGCAAAGACAACAAAAAAGGAGCATCATACACCAGCTACATAGATCAACCTCATGAACAATATGGAAATTTTGTACAGTTTAGAGAAGGATTAGGTCTAGAGCCTGGAACAGATATATCTCCAGAAGAATTAAAAATGTTAGTAAAAAAGAAAGGTCTTGATCAATCAGGATTTTATAAAACATATAATGACGAAAACTTATCTACTGCATTAAAAACTGTGGCAGATATCGGTGGAAGTAACAGATACTTAAACACTGCGGCTAAAGGAGGATACATGAACTTTAAACAATTTCAAATGGCACTAGGCGGATCAGTAAATGATTTGGTTACTAGAGGCGGAAAAAATGACCTTATAGAGTTTAAGGGTGGCGGCACTCACGAGCAGAATCCACTAGGAGGAATTCCTATAGGCATGAACAATCAAGGACAAATGAATAGTGTAGAGGCTGGCGAAAGCAAGTACTCTTTTAAAGATGGAGACTATGTGTTCTCTGATAGAATCAAATTATAAAAAATAAAAAATGGAAGATATAATTTCAAAATTTAACTTACCTTCATACATAAAAGGAAAGTCTTTTGCTGAAGCAAGTATGTTAATAAACAAAAAGTCTGGAGACAGAACTGATCCTGAGTCGGTAGAAACTAAAAGGGAGTTAATGGAAAGACTTAAAGATGCACAAGAGTATACTAAGTCTATGGAGCAACAATCTGCCAACCCAGAAGGGAATGGTATGATACCAGAAGAGACCTCACAATCTGCTTATGCTTATGGTGGCGGAGTAGAACAGCTTAAGCTAAACCAAATGTTTGGTGGTGGAGGTGTTCCTGGAGGTGCAGAAGGTTTGAGTGCTGGAGCTGGTGCAGGTATATCAGCTGGTGGCTCATTGCTAGGTGGATTACTTAAACAAAAAGATCCTGCAGATAGTGTAATAGCTGGTGACCCAGAACAAAATGCACAAATGGATCAACTTCAAAGCACAGTTGCTACAGCATTTGGACCTGTGGGAATGGCTGTTGATGGTGCATCTAAATTAGTAGAAGGTGTTGGAGATAGAATTGGTGGAGATGCTGGTGCTTATGTTGCTGGTATTGCTGCACCACACAAAGCAATTGCTGCTACACTTCAAAATAAAGATGCAAGTACAGGGCAAAAAGCATTGTCTGTTATTCCTGGAGTTGGAGGTATAGTAGCAAAAAACCTAGCTGACGAAGCAGCCTCAGAGGCACACATGGAACAGGTTGCTGCAAAGCACACACAAAAAGATTCAATATTCGCTCATGGCGGTTATACAAGTAAAAATATGGGACAAAGAAAAATGGAAGAAGGTGGTTTCGGAGAAACAGAAACTCCACTTCAAAAAATGCTTAGAGAAGCAAAAGAAGCTGCAGCTGCAGGAACAGAGGCAGGATTCAAAGGAACAGGAACAGATTATTCAGCAGGCTTGTCAAACCCTACTCAGTTTAAAGGTGCTGACGGAAGAACTAGTACTTATGGAGATCTAGGTTCTAAACAAAGTGCAGAGCTTTCTTCTGGAAAAATGAATGATTCTGAAGGAGAAAAAGAAGGAAGCAAAAAGAAAGGTAGCCCATTAGAAGCTCTAAGGTACGCACCTTCTTTAATGAACTTAGCTCAATTAGCTAAACTTAAAAAAGATGGATTTGATACAGAAACTTTAGGTAGACTTAATACTAGATACGATCCTCAGCAAGTAGATGAGAAAGCAATGCAAAATGCTATTGCAGGACAGACGTCTGCAAATAGATCAGCAATAACTAATTCTGGTAGCGGATCAGCTGCTGCAACTAGAGCAAACCTTTTAGCAAACAACCTACAAGGAACTAAGGCTTTATCTTCTGCACAGTTAGCTGCTAACCAAGCCAACGCACAAGACAATGTAAGAGGTCAAAACTTTAACATGGGTGTTGACAGAACCAATCTTACTCAAGACAATTCTGAAAAAGATATTAACGCACGTAACAAAGGTGCTTACGACAGTCAGATGAGTCAGCTTATGGCTAGCTTAGGTGATAGTGCTGGTGCAATTGGTAAAGAAGAAATGCTGAAGAAGTTTCCTGAGCTTATGGGAATGGACTACAACTGGAAAGGAAGGTTCAAGACTGCAGCTTACGGAGGATATACTAAAAAGAAAAAAAAGTAATAAAAAAACCCTTGTAAAATTTGGATGTTATGCAAATAACAACTATATTTGAAAAGATAAAAAAATAAAAATGGCAAATAGATATAGCAAACTTAGTACTAGTACATTTAATCCTCTTACAATGCAGGAAATAATGGCAGTACCTATGGCAATGCAACAGCAGCATGATGCTCTACAAGCTGAAGCTGACAAGGCTTCTTTGCTTGAAGCACAATATAGCTCTGCTGACAAAGAAGGTGCAGAGGCAAGAGTATCAGAGCTTAGGTCAAAAGCTAATAACATATCTTCTAGCTTAGGAGACAAGGGTTTTAACAGAAGCCTTTTGCGTGACTTTACTGCTTTAAAAAAAGAAACTGAATTAGAGTATGGAAAGAATGGTTACTTAGGAAAAGTACAGGCAAACGCAGTTGCACAAAGCAAGTTTGTTAATGACTTAGCTACTGATAAAGTAAGACAGGCTGGATGGAGCCCACAAGAAGCAAAGCAATGGGCACAAAGACAAGTAAGTGAATTTGGTCCAACAAGAAATGATGACGGTACTTACAACTCTTTTCAAGGAAGGGAACTTGTAACTAAGTTTGAAGGAGAAGATGAGTTGCTTGACGATGCTATAGAAAGAGTTGCTGAAACAGTAGACCCCGCTACAATAGCACAAATAAAAGTTGGCGGAATATCTTCTTTAGAAAGAGCTTTTAGAGAAAGAACTATATCTAGAAAAGACTACAATACTTTAATGGACTCTATGCTCACATCAGCAGCTACCAATCCAGACTTAGTAAGATCTTTAAACCAAGAAGCTGAAATGTATGGGATAGATAATCCTTTAGACTTTGGTAGTTTTAGCGTGAACAATGTTCCTGTTTTTGACAGTGCTGGAAATCCTGTAATGAAAGGTGGTAAACAAGTTACTAGACCTGAAAGAGAATTTACTCCAGGTAAATCTAGATTTGGACAAAAAATGGCTGGCTTTGGTAGAGCAGCACAATATGTAAGCCCTAAAGATTCAATAACAATAAGTGAAGATCCTGCTGCAACAGCTGCTTACGATGCAGGATTAGATGCAGCAAGTTCTGCCGGAATGGTAAACATATCTAATGGAGAACTTAACTCTGTTACAGCAGAAACATTTGATAACGACATGGAATTAGTTGCTACAGGTAAGCAACAAGCAGAGATATTTAAAAGTCAAGCTGACCAATTATACAAAAAATTAGAAGCAGATGGTGCTACTCCAGAACAAATTAAAGCAGATAAAGAATGGCAAAGACTAAACAGTAACTACAAAAAGTCTTACGCAAATTATTCTAATGCAGAAAAAAGATTAGATTATGTTTCTAAACAAGCAGATACAAAATTAACTTCTGACCAAAGATCTAGACTTGATTTTCAAAAATTAATTAATGAAAAATATTCTGGACATTTAACAGATCAAGTTGACATAGATGGAAACAATACTATAGATTTTGAGCGTATACTTTTTGAAGAGTACGGAGAAACTATAATTGATTATTCTGATCCAGAGAATGTAATACCAGGGGATCATGATCCTAAAGAAGTTTCATCTACTGGTTGGAAGTCTCAAGGCTCAAGACAAAAAATGGCCTTAAAGATTTTAGAACAAAAAGCTGGTTTAGAAAATACTGTGTTTAAAGGAGATGTTTTGCATAATACTAATCATGGATTTAATTATCAGCAATCTAGATTAAAAGACACAAGAACAGAGCTTAGAAATGAATACTTAACAGCTAATCCTACAGCTGAATACTTTAATGTATTTGACGGATCAGGTGCAGGTAAAAATTATAGTGCTCTTGGTGGTAGAAATGAAATAATAACAGAAAATTTTAATCCTGTTTCTGCTGAACAAGCTTACAACAGAGGAATGCTTCAAGATGATGAAGAGTATCAAGCTCTTCTTGATAGTCTTCCTGATGGCGAAGTTCCTGAAATAAGAGTTTCTTTAACTGATGGACAAAGTGATGACGGAACATTCTTTAATAATCTTATAGTTACAACAAGTAAGGGTACTGGTTCTTTTCAAATACTAGACCCTTCT
>Ga0209195_1000317_pt1 | contig 37133 bp, 32 predicted proteins | sample COGITO_mtgs_1004_3_FD_184788 | JGI IMG/M metagenome (GOLD analysis project Ga0209195, IMG submission 184788) | Pelagic marine microbial communities from North Sea - COGITO_mtgs_100420 (SPAdes) (version 2) | ecosystem: Environmental > Aquatic > Marine > Epipelagic ...
TCCAGATCAGGAGTGCCGCTTACTTATTTTTTCAGCTGGGTTACCAAAGAAGATGTCTGCCTTTATTTAAAATATATTGTTACGCATATCCTCTAAGATGACATCCTGATATTCCCTAGCTCTCTTTCTCTGTTCTACTTCCAGCGCCTCAATGTGTAGAGTATGTGACTACTGCTGGTCTTGTAGCAGTGACACTTGTTCTGCAGCACCATTTGATGTCTCAAGTAACTGATGTGTATACACTGAGTGCCTCCTCACCTACTCTCACGCAAACTTTAACATCCACTGACTTAACTTATCAACACTATAACCATCGCCATAGCTTTGACCAACAAGCTGTAATGACCAACCTCCAAGATCAATCATATCCACAGCAGCTTCTACTGCCTTAGTCGATTTGTAAACTAATTAATGTGATTTAGTCCTACAGTACCCACCACAGCTGTCATTGAAATAATGTCTGGATTGGCCATGCGTTTATCTCTTGCTGCATCGGCATCGTCCATAGCCTGCTGGCTTCCATAAATAGACACCGCAATTAATGTATTGCCTTCACTTTGAATGCTTATCAATTGTTCTGCGGTCGGAAAATCTTTAACAGCATTACTTTGATATGACTGCGCCATAGTATCCGCCACTTGCTGTGACTTGAAAACTACTGTGGTTATTCTTACTATTGACATTATGTGCTCCTTAAACTGTAGTTTAGATCAGCCATTTGACGACCGATTTAATCAACCTAAGCAGCATCATGCGACTCAGACTTACTTTGACACTACTCCGTTTTCAGCGAAATACTAGTACAGTTGTGTTACTAGATGTTAACAGTGGTTACTAAACGCACTAATTAAAAACGCTAGGAGCCTGTATTAAACTTTATAAGTCTAGTAAAGAAGCAAGTGACACAAGCTAGTATCCCCTGCTCTATCTTAAGCATTCATTGGCTTAGCTTCTTAGTGCTATATCCATCGCCATAGCTTTGACCAACAGACTGTAATAACTTCTTACATCCACAGGAACACGCCTGTGGAAGCAATAATACCGTTGCGAGTAGTCAAATAGTCGTTTGAAATGTATGTATGTAAGAATGAAATGCACCTCACCAAAAAATTGGCCATGGAATACCATAGGTGAATCACGGTCAGTGAATTAAAGGCTTACAATTCAATACTTTAAGTGTGCACGATAAGTGCTAGAAGGTGACATCTGCTATAATAGCAATGTCTAAAATGGTGCGGACGGAGAGACTCGAACTCTCACACCTTGCGGCACTGGAACCTAAATCCAGCGTGTCTACCAATTCCACCACGTCCGCTTAATCAACTCAGGCTAGGCCTATGTTCATCGTACTACATTACTACAATGCAATGGGGTGGACGATGGGGTTCGAACCCACGACCACCGGAATCACAATCCGGGGCTCTACCAACTGAGCTACGCCCACCATTACGGCATTACATATACTATTTACCCGCTTACCTTTTCGGCGTTGGTACGCCCTGAAGGATTCGAACCCTCGACCCACGGCTTAGAAAGCCGTTGCTCTATCCAACTGAGCTAAGGGCGCATGTTACTGCGGCAAATAATGGTCGGGGTAGAGAGATTCGAACTCCCGACATCCTGCTCCCAAAGCAGGCGCGCTACCAGACTGCGCTATACCCCGACATCCTCTACAACGCTACTGCCTAGTGGCTTATGCCGTTGAAGAGGTGCGTATATTATAGCCGATACACTCCTTCGTCAAGCTTATTGTTTGGTTTTTTTATCAATAAAACCAAACTGTTAAAATAAACTTGAATTTTAGACTTCCCGTTTCCAGATAGTGCCTTCTTTACTGTCTTCTAATATTACTCCGGCATCTTTTAATTGATCACGTATTTGATCTGACAAAGCAAAATCGCGGTCTATTTTAGCTTGATGGCGCTGCGCTACCAATGCGTCAATATCTATATCAACAAGGTCTCCCTCGCCTGCTTCGCCTTTTAAATAGGCACTAGGTGATAAAGCCAATAAGCCTAATATATTACCTAACCCTCGCATTTGGCTTGCCAAAACACCTGCCTGGGGATCACTATCGCGTTTTAGACGATTCACTTCACGTGCCATTTCAAACAGCACTGAAATTGCCTCACGGGTATTAAAGTCGTCATCCATTGCTTCATTAAAACGATCAAGATAAGGCCCATCAAGAGCCACGTCACAAAGATCAAGCTGATCCATGGCTGTGTACAATCGATCTAGCGCGCTTTTAGCTTCCACCAAGGCATCTTCTGCATAATCTATCTGACTGCGATAATGGCTAGCAGTCAGTAAATAACGCACTATCTCTGCAGGATATTTAGCTAGCACTTCACGAATAGTGAAAAAGTTACCTAATGACTTAGACATTTTTTCTTTGTTAACCCGCACTGCCCCTGCATGCAGCCAGTAATTTACAAAGGTCTCGCCATTAGCTGCTTCAGATTGTGCTATTTCATTTTCATGATGTGGAAATGGCAAGTCTGGGCCACCTCCATGAATATCAAAATGATTACCCAAGCAGCATTTGGTCATTGCAGAACATTCAATATGCCAACCAGGGCGACCTTCTCCCCAAGGTGAAGCCCAAGACACTTCATCTTTTTTCGCAGCTTTCCACAATACAAAATCAAATGGATTTTCTTTAACGTCGTTCACCTCAACGCGAGCACCTGCACGCATATCTTCAAGCTTGCGATTAGTTAATGCACCATAATTTTCAAATTGGTCAACACGGTAGTAAACATCACCGTTAGAAGCTGCATAGGCGTATCCCTTATCAATCAAGGTCTGCACCATCTCTATAATAGCTGGCATATGCGCAGTAGCGCGCGGTTCTTGGTTTGGAGGCAATACACTAAGAGCCATTTCATCTTCATGCATAGCAGTGATAAAACGGTTAGTGAGCTCGTCACACGTTTCACCATTTTGCGCGGCACGTTTAATAATTTTGTCGTCTACATCAGTAATATTACGCACGTATTCAACTTGATAACCTGCATGCCTTAGGTAACGAGTAATAACATCAAATGACACCATTACACGTGCGTGCCCGATATGGCAGTAGTCATACACTGTCATACCGCAAACATATAGGCGTATTTTGCCTAGTTCAATGGGTATAAAGGGCACTTTGCTATTACTTAAAGTATTGTGAAGTTGCAACATATTACTAGTTTCCGTTAACCCTTTTTAGCCCAAGAATCACGCAGCGTGACTGTACGGTTAAATACTAAACGATCTTTTGTTGAGTCTTTATCAACACAAAAATACCCTTCACGCTCAAACTGAAAACGCTCACCATCTGCAGCATGAGCTAAAGATGGTTCGGCCATTGCGCCTTCGATCAAGCGTAAGTTGTCTGAGTTTACGTAATTCATAAAATCCACTTCTTTATCACCATCTGGATTAGCATGGCTAAACAAGCGATCGTATAAACGCACATTAACGACTTCATGATGACTAGCACTAACCCAGTGAACAACTCCGTTTACCTTATAACCTTCTGGCTTTTTACCTAAGGTTTGCTTGTCATAACTGCACACCAGCTCAATCACTTGCCCTGCACTGTCTTTAACCACCTCTTCACAAGTAATAATATACCCACCGCGCAGGCGCACCGACTGCTGTGGCGCCAAACGTTTCCACTTACCTTCAGGGTGCTGTGCAAAATCGGCTTGATCAATAAACACTTGCTTAGACATGATCAGCTCACGCTCACCCATGGTGTCATCTTTAGGGTGCTTTGCTACGGTTAAGGTTTGCGTTGTATCAGCGTCCCAGTTAGATATAGTAACCTTCAACGGGTGCAACACACACATAGCACGGGTGGCTGTTGAGTCTAGATCATCACGCACACTAGACTCTAAACGCCCAAAGTCTGTAATGCCTTTGCTACGGGCCACAGGGGTTGCTGCACAAAAGTTGCGCAAGGCCTCTGGTGTGTATCCACGACGGCGCATTCCAGAAATAGTGGGCATGCGCGGGTCATCCCAAGCTGTGACTGTATGGCTATCTACTAGCTGTTTTAGCTTACGCTTACTCGTAATGGTGTAATTAAGTTCTAAACGAGCAAATTCATACTGACGCGGACGTCGGCGCCCACTGGGCAGAGTAACGTTATCTATGAACCAGTCATATAAAGGCCGGTGGTCTTCAAACTCAAGCGTGCAAATAGAATGTGTAACCTCTTCCAAAGCATCAGATAAACCATGGGTAAAGTCGTACATCGGATAAATGCACCAAGTATTTCCTGTTTGATGGTGCTCAATATGACGAATGCGATAAATAATAGGATCTCGCATATTCATATTAGGCGATTCGTTGTCTATCTTGGCGCGCAACACGCGCTCACCATCTGCAAACTCACCTGCTCGCATACGCGCAAAAAGGTCAAGATTTTCTTCAATACTGCGATTACGATAAGGGCTATCTTTGCCTACTTGGGTAAGGTTGCCCCTATACTCACGCGCTTGCTCTGGGCTTAAATCACACACATAAGCCAAACCTTTGTTAATTAGTTCTACAGCAAATCCATGTAGTTGCTCAAAATAATTAGAGGCATAAAAAGCATCCGCACCCCACTCAAATCCTAGCCATTCTACATCCGCCTTGATAGATTGGATGTATTCATCGCTTTCTTTTTCTGGGTTAGTATCATCAAAACGTAGATTACATTGGCCTTCAAATTCTTGCGCCATGCCAAAGTTCAAACAAATCGAAGTGGCGTGACCTATGTGTAAGTATCCGTTGGGTTCTGGTGGAAAACGAGTCACGACCTGACCATCATTGTTGCCCTTTCTCACATCTTTGGCGATGATATTACGAACAAAATTTGATGCCTGTACGACGGTTTTTTCGGCCACGAATGGGTCTCCTTGAAACTTGCCCTGAAAAACAAATAATTATATGTCTTTTGCAGCCTGCCTTGCTAGCTAAATTAGTGTGTATTTCAACGTCAAAGCGGCTCCAGCGATTGCATGTATTCGCTGCGGGCTTCATACTAAGCTACTCTTTATTCACATTCCCTCTTGAGGCTGTCGCATGTCAAATGTATTAATGCAAACTAACTTTGGTAACATTACCATTGAACTAAATCACGAAAAAGCACCTATTACAGCTGCTAACTTTGAGCAATACGTCCGCGACGGATTTTACGATGGTGTGATTTTTCACCGCGTAATCGACGGTTTTATGGTGCAAGGTGGTGGTTTTGACGTAAGCATGGATCAAAAAGAAACTCGTGCAAACATCGAAAACGAAGCCGACAACGGCCTAACTAACGATGAAGGCACATTGGCTATGGCTCGCACCATGGACCCACACTCTGCTTCTGCACAGTTTTTTATCAACGTAGGTGACAATGCTTTCCTTAACCATTCAGGCAAAAACTCTCAAGGCTGGGGCTATGCTGTATTTGGCAAAGTAGTAGAAGGCATGGATGTGGTTAATACGATCAAAAAGGTATCTACAACATCTAAATCTGGCCACCAAGACGTGCCAGCAGATCCAGTAGTCATCGAATCTGCCACAATGATTGAAGGCTAAACCCTTGCGTCGCCTATTCATTGCAGACTTGCACTTGCACCCAGCAAGACCAAAGCATAGCCGTGCATTGATTGATTTTTGTCAGCAGCGTATTAATGTTGATGATGAGCTGTATATACTAGGCGATCTTTTTGAAGCTTGGATAGGCGATGACGTAGGCATAGTCACTTATGCAGATGTCATTGCTTGCTTTAAGCAGCTTACCTCCAGTGGTACTCAAGTATTTTTTATGGCAGGCAATCGAGACTTTTTGATTGCAGATGAATTTTGCCAAGCAACAGGTATCAAAATACTACCTGACCCAACAATCATTTCCTTTGATAACCAAAAAACCTTGTTAATGCATGGCGATACCTTGTGCACAGACGATATAGAATACCAAAAGTTTCGCTCACTTGTGCGAGATCCGCACTGGCAAAACCAATTTCTTTCCATGACGCCAGCGTTGCGCATGCAACAAGCTGCCCATTACCGCCAACAAAGCAAAGAGATGACGGCCAATAAATCAAACGATATTATGGATGTTAATGCTCAGACTGTAACGCAAGCCATGCGGCATTCTCAGGTGAACTTACTCATTCATGGCCATACTCATAGGCCAAAAGTACATCACTTAAAAAATGGAGAGCGTGTTGTTTTGGGTGATTGGGGCGGTCACTTTGACTACCTAAGCTGGCCCCAAGGCGAAGCTTGGCACCTCATTCGCGAACCCATTTAGATTTAGATTTAGATTTAGATTTAGACTTACATTTTTATTATTAATAGATCAAAAAAAACCAGCTAGTGATACACAAGCTGGTTTTTTATTGCTTATTAGTTAGCTGATTGCAGTAATCATTAACCCTTACCTTTCCATGGCACTAGGTATTTTTCTAACAAGCGAATACCCACGTCAATAGCAAAACCAATCAAACCGATCAATATGATACCCATGATTACAATTTCGGTATTTTGAAACTTTGACGCAGCCACGATCATTTTACCAATACCCTTTTCTGCAGCAACTAATTCAGCCGCAACTACGGTACCCCAACAAACACCCATGGCCACCCTTGCTCCGGTGAATATTTCCGGAAGTGAATTGGGGATGATTACGTGGCGTAAAATCTGGGTTTTGCTAGCACCTAAGCTGTATGCCGCATGAATTTTGGTGATTCTTACTCCAGACACACCAGAGCGTGCAGCAATGGCCATAATCCATAAAGCAGCGAGGAACAGCAACACTACCTTGCCTTCTTCACCAATACCGGCCCAAATAATAACCAAAGGAATCAAAGCTAATGGCGGCACAGGGCGCATAAACTCAACAACGGGATCAAACCAACCACGAAACCAGTTAGACAAGCCCATGGCGTAACCAAGGGGAATACCCACTATAGCACCGATGAGAAAACCCATGACAACACGCCACAGACTAAAGCCTAAATGCTCACCCAAAGTGACATTTTGGTAACCGTCTTTAGAGATAGTCACTAAGCTTTTCCATACTTTCTCTGGCGAGGGCAAGTAAATGCTCTCCATCTGCACACCCTTATGGGGAACGATGTTCAAAGTGCCCTTGTCTGTCAGTGCAACTCTAGCAAAACCAACATCTACGGCGTTACCCTTACTAATGGATTGGCCATCGACTTTGACTATAGAGGCGCCCGTCTTGCGTTTCTGGTCATCATTTTTATCCCATAAAAGCAGTTTAGAACGATAAACCTGAATAACTATTGCGTCATTAGCGGCAAAGCCGTCGCCGGCCTCTACCTTTGGTTTATCAGCTTTCTCACCCGCAGCATGAACAATCACATCTACACTCGCCGTATCGACTTGACCTGCGCCGTTATCAGCCGTGTAGGTAAATTGGCCACCACCCATAAACGGGCCAGGTACGTGTAAAAAACTGGGCAATAGTTGTGAACCAGTAAAAGCCCCCCAGAGTACAAAGATTAACAACAATGATAGTACAGAGGCTGACTTATTGGATACCACGGTGCTTTCATCACCAAAGGTCACTGTTTTTAAAGAATTGAAACTACCACCAGTGTCCACGCTATTACGAACCCTGTGCCATATGGTTTGACTAGCCACGATAATGGCAATAAAGCCCGCTAAGTAAGGTAGTATCGAACCAATCGATAAAAAAATATTAAGCGTTTCGTCGGCCAAGTCAGCAAATACATTTGAATCGTTCATTAGCTTTCTTCCTCAGTTCGACCCATGATTTCTTCTTCCATTTCCCAAATCATCGATAAAATTTCTTCACGCTTAGAATTGTAATCTGGGTGTTTCTTCACTTCACGCAAATCAGCACCAACACCGAGTTCGGCGAATGGTAAATAATACTCTTTGTGCACCCGCCCTGGTCGCGGCGCCATAACCAATAGGCGTTCGCCAAGCAGCAACGCTTCTTCTACCGAGTGAGTAATTAAAATAATGGTCTTGCCTGTTTCTTTCCACAGGTCTAATACCAAAGATTGCATCTTTTCACGGGTTAACGCGTCCAATGCACCTAGCGGCTCGTCCATAAGAATAACGTCTGGATCGTTAGCAAGGCAGCGGGCCAACGCCACACGTTGTTGCATACCACCAGAAAGCTCATAAACTGCCTTGTCTTTAAATTCTTGCAGACCAACCAGTTCTAACAAACGGTCTACTTCAGGTGCGCTCTGGGCCTTTGGAACACCTTTCATGTCAGGCCCAAAGGAAACGTTCTTACGCACGCTCATCCATTCAAATAAAGCCCCTTGCTGAAATACCATACCGCGCTCTGGGCCCGGGCCACTGATGACATCACCTTCTAAAAGAATATCACCTTCTGTCTGGGCCAAAAAGCCGGCCACGATGTTTAACAAAGTAGTCTTACCACAACCTGATGGGCCTAGAACACTGAGCAACTGCCCAGACTTAATATTTAAGTTGATATTTTTAAGCGCTTGTACAGATCCACCACCGGGCAAGTCAAAACGCATGGATACATTGTCAATATGTAAATCAGCCACGCCTCATTCCTTCTAAATATTGTTGATTATGAAAACTCGAAAGTTATTTATCGACCATATGATTAATTATAAGTGGGATACACCAATACCGTGTGATGCACAATACAAGTACACACATACCATATACTAACGAGTTTATTTATAGTTCACGATCCCAGTTCAGTACGAAGTTGCTAAGTACTTGCAAAATTGCCCCTGACACCGTGGAAAACCAAATATAAAACTGAGGCCTAAAGAACTCTAGACCTCAGCTTTAATTTGGCAATTCTAACCAGCTTACTTAACAGTAGCTGCTAGAGGGCCAGACTCAACGTTGCCAGCATAGCTAGCATTAGCAGATGGGATAGATCCAGCGTTAACGAATACTGCAGCAACGCCGCCCATAAAGTCTTGAACACCACCACCTAACCACTTAGAAGACAACTGCTCTTCAGTGCTTGGGAAGATGAAAGTAGACAAAGAGCTAGCAGCATCAGCACTGCTCATGCCTGCGTCTTTAGCGATCATGTTCAACATGAACTCAGGCTGAGACGCGTTCCATGCAGCGTTTGCATCGGCAGTTACAGCCAAGAACTTAGACACGATATCGCTATTTTCAGCAATAAATTCTGCAGGTGCAGTAGTTACATCAAGTACCAAAATACCCAATGCTTCTTTTTCCGCACCAGTTAGCAATACGTTACCGCTTTCCTTCATACGACGTAGACCACCGCCCCAACCACAAGCCATGTCGATAGCGCCTTGAGCTAATGCTACAGAGCCTTCAGCAGGCGCCATGTCAACAATTTCCATGCTGTCTAGAGCCACACCAAAGTGGTCCATTTGCTTCAAGAAGCCGTAATGAGCAGCTGTGCCAAGTGGCACTGCAACTTTTTTACCAGCTAGGTCACCAGCAGAGTCTTTGTCAATTTCGAGGTCAGAACGAACTACACAGTTGTCGTTATTAGAGTAAGAAACGGCAACATCAACGATTTGTAGATCTTGACCAGCAGATGTGGCAACTACAAATGGAGGCAAACCTTGAGATACAGAAATCTGCACGTCGCCAGATGCCATAGCAGCTGACATGGCCGTACCTGTATCAAAGGCAACCCAATTTACTTTCATTCCTAGCGCTTCATCATAAGCACCAGAAACCTTAGCTGCTTGGAAAGGCATTGGCCATTCAAGGAAGTATGCAACCGTAAGTTCTTCGGCAGCTGTTGCAGAAGATGCTCCAGCCATTAGTGCTGTAGCAGCTACAACGCTGCTAGCGATTGATTTTAATTTCATTTAAGTGCTCCTAAATATTATGATTTTTATAATTGGAAAGAACCAAACGTAAAAGACGTGTTTATAAGTCTATCTGCTTGTATCAATAGGCAGAAAATTAAATATACTCCCCTTCGCTAAATAAGCCAACGTGTTTATAGGTCCATCTGCTCGTATCAATAGGCAGGAGAGTAAATATACTCCCCTTCGCTAAATAAGCCATAGCCAAAATATTAGCATCCTTAGGGCCAATATCTAGAAATGCATATATTCATCACCCTTCAGGGGCCAACTGGTTGCTTGATGACACAGAGCAGGATGACATCGTTTGGATGTAACATCCAAAAACTAGGCCAAAAAAACGACATGAAAGCTATTATTAGCTAAGTAACCATCCATATCCATGTCTACTAAAGGCCCTAGAGCACGTGTTCCATGCGTAGCAAAGCTCACTAGGATGTCAAAAGGAGCACAGTCTTGAATAGCTTTGCTAATTGCTGGCGGTCAGTCACGTCGCATTTTTTTAGCGTCACTCCTGCAGGCACATCACCCGCCTTTTTGGGGTTACGACTCACAGTAATAACAGTGGCCTCCAAAGACAATTGCTTTTTTGTTTGATACCTTCATGCTTCTACCTTAATGATTATTAGAAGGGGTTATAGAGACAGTTTTTCACATGGCTTCGAAACCATAATGAATGTTCCAATAATAGGAATTGAGGCAATGACGAATGTCTATACTTACAGATTAGATAATGCGCTATACAAGGCAATGCTTGCAAGTGCTGACAATAAACTTAATGTTACTCTGCGCATGGCTAAAGCATCAATTCGATCAAACAAAACAGACCCAATTTGATTGCCAACCAACATGACCGGCATCATCACAAGCAGCAGGCTTGGCACCTCAGGAGCCAAAAGGTCTTGACCATGGAACCAGGCCAAACCATATAGGTCAGTCACTAAAAAAAACATAATTAAGCCCGCACGCATGACGACATGAGACATTTTTGATGACATCATATACACCGCCACCACTAACCCACCAATACTTGCTAGGCCGTTAACAAACCCTACCACCGCGCCTGCCAACAACAACCACCCAACGCTATTAGCAGACTTGAAATGCCACTGATTCCATAAGGCAAAGCAAGCGACCAATACTCCTGCGCCTGCTAAACCACGCACCATATCAGACTGCCAATGTTGTAGTCCAATCACACCCAAAGGCGTGCCTACCAATGTGCCAACGCTAAGGATTATCATCCATCGCCAAGGTATGTGACGCCAAACCTTGGGTAACAAATGCAAACTTGCCATTAGCTCCATGACAAACATCAAAGGAACAATCGTTTGAGCGTTAAAAATGGGAGCAAGGGCGAAAAAACACAGGGCAGAAAAGCCAAAACCCGCTACCCCCCTTACAACGCCTGCAAAAAAGACGATGCTTAGGACATAAGCGAGTTCGAAAGAAGATAATGGTAGGTAAAACCAATTTAGGTTTATGCTTTCCATTTAAGTGCGTTGATCTCCTTGATACAGACGCACCACATGCCTAGCTTCAGCAAAAAACAACCAGCGTTCTAGCAACAAGCCAGCCATCATTATGACCCAGGCCACTGCTAATATCTCTACTATTCCAGTGTCAGCGAACACCCAATAAACCAGGCCTAAAGGCAACATAAATACAGCGAATGTCATCACTATACGCAATCGTAAAAGGAAGTCTGCAGCCACTTGGTAGCCAAACTCTCTGTTTAAAAAAGTTGGGGCACTATGGCCTGCATCTAACAAACGCACGCTAGCTTGGGAAAAACCGGTAGCTGTTTGAATAGTGGCACCTGTAGGTTTTCCTTGCCAGAAAAAATAAACCATTTTTAAAGCTAAAGTGATCAGCACTAACGCCATAACCACGATTAACAACTGTGGATTAAGCACCCCAGAGAAGCCACTGACTGCAACAAATAACAACCCTCCGCTCATCAGCGCATACGCCATAAACAACGCAGGCACCATTGGTGTGTTCCATTGACGAATGGTTTTTAAGCTGGCGTAAATCATACTTGTGGTAAATAAGATGATCAGTGCAAACACCATGCTTAAACCAGCCAATACATCGATCATTGACCACTGCCAGAATATGGCAGCTGCATAAAGCGCAGCAATTGGATAAAGCAGCACTGCAAATACGGCTTCACGAGATAGCCATGAGGTGCGAAAGCGGCTAAAAGATCGCCACGCATTTTTTGGACTAGCCAAGTGCATCGTGGAAGAAACCAGGCCGATGGTAATAAGCACCATTGCCATGACACCTAGAGTTAATTGTAAACCTATCGTATAGGCTTGTGTCAGACCCAATAACTGACCGGCTCCAAGCCACGCTAATAAACCATAGCCAGCACCAGATGTGACGGTAAAAATAAGAACTGAAAAAGCGGGATGCATAATAAATACCTAACTTTGGCGTAATAATTAACGGTTAATAATTCGATTAACCAGTTGCCTGACACCCTGCATGGGCGACACTTCAATCTTATCCTGCTGCTTCGGGTTTCTTGGCGGCAAATAAGTGTTCACTGGATTATAACCAAGCTCTGGCATTAGCTGCTGTCCCGCACGTTCTCGGGTTAACCTTGAAACTTCTGAATCTGGATCATCAAAATCTCCAAATACTCGAGAAGATGTTGGGCAAGTTAATACACAAGCTGGCTGACGCTCAGCTTCAGGCAATTGTTCGTCATAAATACGATCTACACATAAGGTACACTTTTTCATAGTGCCAGAGTCTGCATCTAGTTCACGTGCACCGTACGGACAAGCCCAAGAACATAGATTACAACCCATGCACTTATCTTGGTCAATCAGCACTATACCGTCTTCTTCTCGCTTGTAAGAAGCACCTGTAGGACACACTGTGACACAGTCTGCTGTTTCACAGTGCATACACGACATAGGGATATTCACTGTTTTACTATGTGGGCTGTCACCTACTTCGTAAGAATGTATGCGGTTAAGCCAACTACCACTTGGATCCTTACCATGAGGCCTTTCATCACTTAAAGGGCCAATGGTGCCAGAGGTATTCCACTGCTTACAGGCTGTTGCACATGCATGACAACCAACACAAGTATCTAAATCGACAACTAAACCTAATTTCATTTTGCACCTCGGCTAAAAATATCACGCCAGCCACGGCTAATGTTTATATTAGGATGACTACTATAACTGCTCATCTTGCTTGCAGGTGTGAAGTTAGGCAATCCCTTGGCTTTATCAAAGCGCGGCCATGCAAGGTTTTGTTCTTCCAAGGGAATTTCATCCTTACCCACTGGGGTAATTTTCACCCTTAAGTCATACCAAGCGGCTTGACCTGTCACTGGGTCAGAGTTAGTCATGCGATGACCACCAGCTTCAGCTTCTCCTGGTAATAGCTCATTAATAAGGTGATTCATTAAGAAGCCTTTTTGAGACTCGTTCGCATCATCACTTAAACCCCAAGTGCCTTGCTGCTTAGCGATGGCGTTCCATGTCCACACTGTTTCTGGGTTAACCCCTTCCATCAATTTAACTTGTACACGTATACGTCCATTGTGTGACTCTACCCATGCCCAGCCAAAGTCTTTAATACCTAGCGCTTCACCTTTACTACGGTGCATATATAGGTAGTTTTGAGACATGATTTGACGCAGCCACGAGTTTTGCGAATCCCATGAATGATACATAAACATAGGCCGCTGGTTAACGGCAAAAAATGGATACTCTTTTGCATCTGTTCGCGCCTGCTCTAGAGGCGGGTAGTAAAATGGCAATGGATCAAAATACGTTTTCAAACGTTCTTTATGATGTTCTTCGGTAGGTTGTGGGCCGTCATATAGACCTTGCCCTGCCAGACGGAATTTTTGCAAAGTTTCAGAATAGATTTCAATAACAATCTGATCCGTACTGCCTACCCAACTGGCTTCTTTGGCTAGCTCTAGATAATCTCTGTTGGCATGACGCATATACCTTTGGTTAGGTTTAAGCTCAAACTTAAAGAAACACTGGTTATCTATGTAAGCTTGCCATTGATTCGGATTAGGTTCACCGCGCAATGACTTTTCACCATTTTTACCGCGCCATCCAGCTAAAAACCCAATACCAGGTGCGCGCTCAAAGTTAACGATAAAGTCTTCATAGCCTTTGTACTTAGGCAGCCCTTCATCATTAGTAAAGGCTGGAAATTTTAAGCGTCCCGCCAAATCCACCATGACTTCTTGCCAGCTACGTACGTCTCGATCGATAGCCAAAATGGGCTGGCGAATAGAGTCAGCCGCTGCATCCACTTCTGAAATAGGACGATCCAACATAGAAATAGTGTCGTAACGTTCAAGGAACGTGGTATCTGGCAGCACTAGATCAGAGAAATTAACCGTCTCTGAGTGGAATGCATCACAAGTGACTATAAACGGAATTTTGTACTCTCCGTCATCATCCTTAGATCGAAGCATATCCATAGTTTGGGCTGTGTTCATACTCGAATTCCATGCCATATTAGCCATGAACAACATCAATGTGTCGATGCGGTATGGGTCGCCAGCTACGGCGTTACTAATCACCATATGCATTAGCCCGTGATTGGCAATAGGAGCATCCCAAGAATAAGCTTTATCAATACGCCTAGGCTTACCGTTTTCATCAATGACCAAATCTTCTGGCTGAGTAGGAAAACCTAAAGGTGCAGATTCTAGCGGCGTATTGGGTGCATTACCCTTAGCGGGTTTAATCGGCGGCACAATGTGCTTAGGAAACGGTGGCTTGGCCAAATGTCCACCTGGACAATCAATAGTACCTAATACAACTTGCAGTAGGTGGATGGCGCGGCACGTCTGAAAACCATTTGAGTGCGCTGATATGCCACGCATTGCATGCATGGATACAGGCCTACCAATAAACTGAGTTTGTTTACGCCCAGCCCAATCGGTCCACTCTGTGTCAATAGTGATGGTTTCTTTAAAGGCCACATGAGCCATTTCTAGGGCAATACGTTCAATACTGTCCGCATCAATGCCACATATTTTTGCTGCAGCTTCTGGCGCATATTCTGGCGCCATGTATTTTTCCATTAAAATACTAAAGGCGGTTCTAACGGGTGTGCCACAAGGTGCTTCATATTCACCTATTAAGGCAGGTGCTACCTCAGCACTTAATGCTGATTGCACACCATTAGTGTGCTGATCCCACACTTGAGGGTTACCTTGCTCGTCACGCAATAATAAGCCATCGCCTTGCTTGCCAGGATTGTTGATAACTAACTGTGGTCCGTTGGTATAACGAATTAAAAACTCGTCATCTATTAAGCCTTCTCTTAGCAATACTTGCATCATAGAAAGGGCAAACATACCGTCTGTGCCTGGGGTAATAGCAACCCACTCGTCAGCAATAGCTTGATAGCCAGTTCGCACTGGGTTAACAGCAACAAACTTAGCTCCACGCTCTTTAATACGTTTTAGGCCTAGTTTTATTGGATTGGACGCATGGTCTTCTGCCACGCCCCACATCATAAAGTATTTAGTCCGTTCCCAATCTGGGTCACCAAATTCCCAAAACGAGTGCCCCATAGTGTACAAACCAGCAGCTGCCATATTTACCGAACAAAAGCCTCCGTGGGCTGCCCAGTTAATAGTGCCAAACTGGCTAGCCCAAAGGCCCGTTAAAGCCTGCATTTGGTCTCGACCAGTAAAGTAGGCCAATTTTTTAGGGTCTGTCGCACGAATATTGGCTAATCGAGCCGTTAACATTTCTAGAGCTGCATCCCATGAAATAGGTACAAACTCTCCAGCACCCCTTTCTGTGCCTGGCTTGCGCAATAAAGGTTGTTTTAGTTTAGCCGGCGAGAGTTGCTTCATAATGGCCGAATTACCCTTGGCACAAAGTACACCTTTGTTCACTGGGTGATCTGGGTTACCTTGTACAAAACGTATTTTTTCGTCTTCTATAGTGACTTTAATACCGCATCTACAGGCGCACATATAGCAAGTGGTGTATCGATGTTCTTGTTTCGAGTGATCTTCAAACTGAGGCAGGTCTTGGCTTTTAGTCATAGGAAAAAACGCTTATAAGGTTGATGACACAAAGCATATAGGATGTAACACTTTTGTCCAACAGCCAAACTTTATTTTACCTTAGGGCCAGACTTTACACTGTAACTTGCAGCATCCCTTAACTAAAAACAAAGTAGCTATAAAAACCGCTATAAAAGCCGCAAATACCTTATAAAATGCCCAAACGTCACGCAAAAAAAAGCTGCCAATGGCAGCTAACAAAGGAGGAAAATATTAAATTCTAAACATTTAACCAGCAATACCTACAAATACAGGAGAAATTTCTGCAACATTAGGGTTTATTGGATTACTGGTTTTAATTAACGGCCTGTTCTGCTGAACTATGCGCAAGTTACAAGTGGCCCTCACCTCTTCAGATAATTGCTCAGTTTCAAAAACATAGTTCAACTTCAGTTGAGTGCCCACATTAGCCATATCAGCCTCCTATAGAGAATCTTTAGTACATTGGACCCAAGAACATTTACGCTTTGGATCCATTTGATTCACTATAGCACTAGACTAAGCTAATGTAATGGAATAAAAAACAATATTTTTATAACCTTTAGTTATATAGCCTTATAAACATGAGCTCCCATAATCTACAAGTGCGCTAATGTTAAACAAGCTTGAAAGACGTTTTTGCCACTAATGCTGACACATCAACACCAGTATCAGCCAACTCATTTGCTCTTGCCCACATGTTGATAGATCGATTACCAGTGCGACAAAATGCTAATACCTTGCTAGATGACTGCGTTACTACTTGGGCCATTTCAGACACAGCAGCCTGGGGGAAATTCATGCCCACAACTGGAATAAAATGATATGCCATACCCAATGCTTCAGCAGCAGCTTGTAATTGAGCACTACTTGAAGGGTGCCCTTCTTCGCCATCTGGACGGTTATTAATAATGGTGGTCATACCCTGCGCTTTTAGCATTGGCATATCTTGGGCTAAAATTTGTGTCGCTACAGCAAAAGTGTCACTTATTTTGGTAATGTCCATGGTGGTTTAGTTCCTAAATTCGATCAAAGCATACTAGATGAAAGATTATTATAGTACCAAGGGACTTGATATGACACCTATTCACAGACACAAAAAAACCTATTCATGTAACCAAGGGCTCATGAATAGGTTTTTTAGAATGACTATGACTGCAATATACAGCGCTTAGCTACTAGGCAGTAACACGAGTGATGGCGGCGTCAATAGCATCTACTATTTCATCCAACTCAGTTTGAGTAGCAATAAGCGCAGGACTCAAGCACAAAGTGTTGTTATGACTAGTAAAGCTTCGGTTAGTGCGGCCAATAATGACGCCATTGGCCATGCAGTCTCCTGCAATAGCAATCGCTACGCTTTCATGGACTGGTTCACGGGTTTGACGATCTGTCACCAGTTCAACACCTTGAAATAGCCCCTTGCCACGAACATCACCTATAATTGAGTGCTTGTCCTTAAGTTCATGTAGGCGCTTGCTTAAGTATTCGCCCATTACTACAACATTTTCCATCAGATTTTCATCTTCAATAATGCGCATGTTTTCTAGTGCAGCAGCAGGACCGGCAGTACAACCACCAAAGGTTGAAATATCACGGAAATAATCCATCGGATCAGAGGCGTCAGATTTAAACGTTTCAAACACAGCTTCTGTTGTTACTGTGCAAGATATAGCTGCATAACCACTAGCTACACCCTTTGCCATAGTCACAATATCAGGGATAACGTTAAAGTGTTGATAGCCAAACCAAGTACCAGTGCGGCCTAAACCACATACTACTTCGTCCATAATTAATAAAACATTATGCTTGTCACAGATACGGCGAATTTCTTCAAAGTAGCCTTGTGGTGGAACAATCACTCCACCACCAGCAGTAATAGGCTCTACTATAACGCCACCTACCGTGTCCGGGCCTTCACGTAAAATGACTTCTTCCATTGCTTGGGCAGCTTGAATACCAAAGTCGGCATCGCTACCATTTTCAGAATGGTACGCAGAACAATGTGGAAACTCTACAAAGCCTGGAGTAAAAGGCCCATATTGGTTTTTACGTTCATGCTGACCAGTTGAACTTAGCGCAGTAATAGTAGTGCCATGATAATCGCGGTCACGATAAAGAATCTTATGCTTTTTACCACCATATTTTTTAGCAGAAATTTGACGTACAATTTTATAGGCTTTTTCGTTAGCTTCAGAACCGGAGTTAGAATAATAAACACGACTCATGCCTGGCATTTTATCAATCAGATTTTTAGCAAAAAGCGCACCTGGCAGCGTGCCTGCACTATTGGCAAAATAGTTAAGCTTAACCAATTGATCACGCACAGCATTAGCAATAGATTCGCGGCCGTAGCCTACGTTTACAGTCCATACCGCGCCAGAAACAGCATCCAAATGCACTTTGCCATTAATATCAGTGACGTGCATTCCCTTGCCTTCAACAATCATTAAAGGATCTTTATCTTCAAGGGGCTTATGCTGAGTGATGTGATGCCATACGTGATTGCGGTCATCAGCTAACGCGTCTTTTTTATCGTAGTTATTTACGTCGTACTTCATGATTTAAACTCCAACTGTAAAGGCCCAATATAAGCTAGGGCGAAGGCAACAGAATACGGGTTTTGGCCCAATTTGAGCAAAGCTTACTTGTAAACTTAACCCAAAGCGTAGAACCAGTTAAAAGCAAATGGTGATACCAAAGTTTTGCGAATTAAAGTTAAAACAAAAATCACTAGGTATTTTACCCATTCACACTTTAGAATTAAGATAATTACATTACTAAGAGCAACCTCATGAGCCACCCATTGTTCATCTTGGATGCTGGATTAAACGCCAGCCTACAGCAACAACTGCGCCAGCAGATTGCTAAAGCTATTTTAGATCATCATATCCCTTTGGATTCGTCACTGCCATCTAGCCGAAAACTGGCAAAGCAGCTTAACGTGGCCCGAAACACAGTGGTGTTGGCCTACGAACACTTGCTAGATGATGGCTACCTCATCGCAAAAGAGCGTAGTGGTTATTTTGTTAACCCGGATATTTTAAACCACAACGTGCAGCTGGAAACAATTTCAGATGAACGCCACACCTCTGGCACAGAGCCAGATTGGCAAGGTCGCTTTAAGTTAAACCCAACTCAGCAAGAAAACATTACTAAGCCTAGCGATTGGCAAAACTATCAATATCCTTTTATCTATGGCCAATTTGATCCTGATTTGTTTCCCACTAACCATTGGCGTGAATGCTGTCGTGATAATGTGAGCGTGCCTGCTATTCGCAGTTGGGCTGCCGATCATTTCATTGCTGATGACCCCATGCTAATTGAGCAAATTCATACCCGTATTCTGCCTCGCCGAGGTGTATGGGCTGACCCTGAAGAAATATTAATTACCATAGGCTGCCAGCACGGCTTATACATGCTAGCTAAGCTTTTGCTTGATAAAAACACGACTATGGGTATAGAAGACCCTGGATATGTGGATATTCGCAATATTGCTAGCCTTAACCCATCTAAGCTTAAAGCACTGCCTGTTGATGACGAGGGCCTCATTGTAGACAAGGGTCTTGCAGAGTGCGACTGTGTATACGTTACCCCTAGCCATCAATACCCCACTACGGTAACCATGCCGTTAGATCGCCGGCGCAAGCTGCTAGAAATGGCCAGCCAAGAAGATTTTTTAATCATTGAAGATGATTATGAATGTGAAGCCAATTTCCATCAAGCACCATCACCTGCCCTTAAAAGCTTAGACAAGCATGGCCGAGTGATCTACATGGGTAGTTTTTCTAAAACATTAGCACCTGGTTTGCGTATTGGTTATCTTGTTGCAAATAAAGAATTAATTGCCGAAGCTCGCTCATTGAGACGCTTAATGTTGCGCCACCCACCTGCCAATAACCAGCGCAGTATTGGGTTATTTATTGCTCGTGGTTATTATGATTCTTTGGCCACAACCTTAGTTAAAGCCTATCAAGAGCGTCATAAAATAATGGCTGAAGCACTTCAAAAACATATGCCTGGATTGGCAGAACAACCTACTTTTGGCGGGTCTTGTTACTGGGTCAAAGGCCCAGAAGGACTTGATGCAAGGTTACTTAAAGAAAAAGCGGCTGCACAAGGTATTTTAATAGAATCTGGCGATATCCACTTTTTAGGAGATAACAGACCACTAAACTACTTCCGTTTAGGCTATTCATCTATTAACCCCAAGTTGATAGCACCAGGTATAGAGAAGCTGTCGCAGATCATGGACGAAATGATTCAACCCAATTTAGATCAATCAGACTAAGCTAACTTTATTAATACTAAACCAACACAGATCAACACAGCAGAGATCCATCGCTTTGGCCCCAGCACCTCCTTAAACATGTAGGTGCTTAACAAAGCACCAAACAAAACAGAAGTTTCGCGTAACGCCGCGACCATCGCAACGGGCGCCTGAGTCATAGCCCATAAGCATATCCAATAAGCTGCCATAGACATGACACCGCCACCTATCGCAACAAACCAATAGCGCCTTAAACTAGCGACAAAAACCTGAGGTTTATAATTATAGGCCCAAACAGCAGCGATAATGCCATCCAAAAAAAACAGCCAAACCACATAGCTATGCACTTGACCTAATTGGCTCACAGCAAAGCCGTCCACCATTGTGTATCCAGCAATCCATAACCCAGTGACTAATGCATAGTAAAAGCCTACGCCTAAAGGTTTACTGCGCTTAAAGTGCGATAAAGTGGCGATGCCTCCTGTCACTACTAACACTGCCAAGATCTCAAGCTGAGTAAATTCTACACCTAAGAAAATCACGCTGACTAACAACACCCAAACGGGGCCACTACCTCTAGCAATAGGATAAATCTGCCCAAAATCACCTTGAGCATAGGCTTTTACTAGAAATACTTTGTAACCAAAGTGGAGAATGAGGGTAATAAGCAAAAAGGGCCAAAGCTTAGATTGGGGAAATGCGACAAAAGGCATAAAACCCAAGGCTACTATACTCGTACACAGCATAATAAGGCCCATCGCAATAATGGGCTCAGCGTTTATTTTTACCAGTGCATTCCAGCCTGCATGCAAAGCTGCAGCCAAAAGTACGGCAAAAAAAACCTCTATAGCCATCGCTGTAAGTGGCTAGTTTTTTTGGCTAAGATGATGAGCATAAACTACAGCAAGTGCTGCAGAAGCTAATCTTGCCGCTGGTGGATCAGCTCTTGAGGTTAGCATTACAGGCACCTTGGCACCCATTAATACTCCAGCTGCTGTGGCACCACTAAAATAAACTAATTGCTTAAAAATAGCATTACCCGTTTCAATATTAGGCACCAATAAAACATCTGCATAACCTGCTACTGGATTATCTATACCCTTTAGTTTAGCGGCTTCTGGAGATATAGCCCCATCAAATGCTAAAGGTCCAAACACCTGTGCAGCGGCATGATCTTGCTTCGTCATTACACCTAAGAGTTCCTTAGCATTGGCGCTTGAAGGCATTGCTTGAGTGACCACCTCTGTGGCTGACAGCAGCGCTACCTTAGGGCTTAGATTCCCCAACGCATGCATTACATCTGTAGCACCACGCAAAATACTCAACTGGGTTTTAGTATCAGGCATAACGTTAACAACCGCATCAGTAATACACAAAACACGCTCGCTATCAGGTACAGACATATGGAATAAGTGACTTAAGCGCTCACCTGTTCTTAACCCACTTTGCTTATTCAACAAAGCACGAATTAACACGTCTGTATGTAAATTACCCTTCATCAACAACTTAGCCACACCTTGATGAACACACTGCACTGCTTTTTCAGCGGCATCTGCCTCACCATTACTAGCGATGAGAGTAAATCCATCAACAGACCAACCAATGGCGCCAGCTGCTTTATGTATTGCCTCTAGATCACCCACAAGCACTGGAATAATAATGCCAGCTTCAAAAGCCAACCTTGCACTTTCTAAGGCAAGCTGTGAACCTGCATTGACTACTGCAGTAGTCATAGCTGGTAATGCTTGAGCTTGCTTGAGCAGCTTCGGTGGGCACACTGGAGATAATTGGCTGAGCATATTAAATGACCTAAGTTAAGCGTAAGTTACGCTGTTTTAGTGCGTTTTGGCCAACGCACGTCAGGCATAAGCTGAGAAATCAGCATACCCATTAGAATAAGACTACAACCCAACAAACCTTTGGGAGGTAAAACCTCATTAAGCAATAAATACCCACCAAGCACTGCAAATACCCCTTCTGAGCTTAGTATAATAGCTGCATGAGACGGGTGTGCGTGCTGTTGAGCAACAGTCTGCAAGGTGTAAGCAATGCCTGTAGACATCACCCCTGCAAACAACAATGGCACAGCCGTTGAGCTAATTATAGCCCAAGACAGCTGTTCAAAATATAACGCTAAGAACATAGCAAGCATGCCAGCTACAAAAAACTGAATCAGTGATAGCTTTACTACATCCATACGTGAGGCAAGATAACCAATCATTAATACGTGCCCAGCAAAGGCCACCGCACAGATGAGCTGCAAAGTGTCGCCCTTGCTTAAAGAAAAATCATCATTAATGCTTAAAAGATACAAACCCCAAAGAGCAATAATAGCACCTAACCAAGTGCCTAAACCTGTTTTCATTTGGAAGAAAAGGCCAATCAAAGGTACGAAAAAAATATACATTCCAGTAATAAACCCAGCCTTACCTGCTGTAGTGTATTGCAGACCCACTTGCTGAAATGTAGCACCTACAAATAACAAAACACCTGCAGCTAAGCCACCAAAAATCAGGGTTTTTGTAGAAGGTTTTAACTCTTGTTTAGACGCTTTAGTTTTCTTACTATCAATCCACATAACTACAGGGATCAAAGCTATAGCCCCAATAAAAAAGCGTAAACTATTAAACCAATGCGGCCCCATAGTTTCCATACCTACTCGTTGAGCTACAAAAGCAAAGCCCCATATAGACGCCGCAATTAACATTAATACATTAGCTTGAATAACTTTATTAGTCATGACTTACATCCTTGTTGATATTTGATTGGCCACCTTTAATCTTAGGGGGCACTCCACTATGAAAACGAAACATTGGATCTTCGGTACAAATAAGCGTCACTTCCAGGTCTCGTACTAAAGCAATGCGTTGATTATAATCTTCCAAACCTGTGCCACCGACCTCCATAGCGACATCTTTGGCTAAGGATAAATAGTCTTGGTAGTGTCTAGCTTCTGACTTTAATAATGAGGCATAAAATTTAGCTAAGCTGCTATCTAAATGAGGAATAAGCAACTCAAAACGTTCACAAGATCTTGCTTCTACAAATGCACCTATAATCAAAGTGTCCATTAACTTAGCTGGCTCATGGGTACGCACTAGATGGCGCATACCGCCCACGTATCGTCCCGCATCAAGGTGATCATAGGCCACACCTCGTTGGCGCATAATACGGCACACTTGCTCAAAATGGATTAACTCTTCCTTTGCCAAACGAGACATTTTTGTTAACAAATCAGCTCGGGTTGGGTGGCGAAACATGAGCTGCATCGCAGTAGAAGCTGCTTTTTTTTCACAGTGAGCATGATCAATTAGCAAAATATCTTGCTCTTCTAATGCCTTCTCCACCCAAGAGACGGGAGTACTGCAGCCCAAAAACTGTTTTAACTGCGATAATGCGGGTAGTTCTGCTAATGCCACAAAGTTAACCTAAGACGAATTAGAAATCAGCTGGCATTGTACCCACCCAACCCCACAGCGTCTAGGATTTGTGTCATGCAAATGAGTGATGAATACATTTAAATACACTGTATCTATATAAATTATTAGTAAATATATCAATAAGTTACACTTAAATAGTGAAAAATCACACCTACCCAACAGCTAGAAATATTTAGCTAATTATGCTATTATTATGATTGTTATTTAGATTCCCATTGATCAACACCTTGAATGATCCAATAATAACGTTCAAGGCAAAAGAGGCTATACCATGTTAGAAGCTTATCGTATCCATGTTGCTGAGCGCGCCGTCCAAGGCATTCCGCCCGAGCCACTTAGTGCAGAACAAACAGCGCAACTTGTTGAGCTACTCAAAACCCCACCTGCAGGCGAAGAAGCTTTTTTGGTAGATTTACTTCGTAACCGGGTGCCTGCAGGTGTTGACCAAGCTGCTTATGTAAAGGCCAGCTTTCTTACAGCAATCACCTTAGGTGAAATTACTTCTCCATTGGTTAGCCCTATTGAAGCTACTCAAATTTTAGGTACCATGTTAGGTGGTTATAATATTCAAGCCTTAATTGCCTGCCTAGACAACGAAGAGCTAGCAGCCACAGCTGTTACTGCCTTGTCTCATACACTACTGATGTTTGATGCGTTCCATGATGTTGATGAAAAAGCCAAAGCTGGTAATAAATACGCTATGCAAGTGATGCAGTCTTGGGCAGCTGGTGAATGGTTTACCTCACGCAATACACTAGAGGAAAAAATTAGTTTAACCGTGTTTAAAGTCACTGGCGAAACTAATACAGATGATTTATCACCTGCCCCAGATGCCTTTACTCGTCCAGACATCCCGCTACACGCCAACGCAATGTTAAAGATGCAGCGTGATGGCATTGAGCCTGACGATCATGGCACTACTGGGCCTGTCAAACAAATTGCAGCAATAAAAGCAAAAGGCTTTCCTGTAGTTTATGTAGGTGATGTTGTAGGCACAGGCTCATCACGTAAATCAGCCACCAACTCAGTATTATGGTTCTTTGGCGATGACATTCCTGCCGTACCTAACAAACGCGCTGGTGGCTTTTGCTTTGGCTCTCAGATCGCACCTATCTTCTTTAACACTATGGAAGATGCTGGTGCATTGCCTATAGAGATGGACGTCTCTAACATGCACATGGGTGATGTGGTTGATGTCTATCCATATGAAGGTGTTGTTCGTAGCCATGAAACTGGGCAAGAGCTTAGCCGATTTGAACTAAAGACCAACGTGTTATTGGATGAAGTTAGAGCTGGTGGACGTATACCACTAATTATTGGTCGAGGCCTTACTGACCGTGCTCGCACAGCCTTAGGCATGGAAGCATCTGATTTGTTTGAAATTCCAAAGGCACCGATCCAGTCTGACAAAGGCTACACATTGGCCCAAAAAATGGTGGGTAAGGCTTGTGGAACTACAGGCATTCGTCCTGGCACATATTGTGAGCCAAAGATGACCACTGTAGGCTCACAAGACACTACTGGGCCAATGACGCGTGATGAACTAAAAGACCTTGCTTGCTTAGGCTTCTCTGCTGATTTAACCATGCAATCTTTTTGTCACACAGCCGCTTATCCAAAGCCTGTAGATGTGCAGACTCAACACACCCTTCCTGACTTCATTATGAATCGCGGTGGTGTATCACTACGCCCAGGCGATGGCATTATTCACTCATGGCTTAATCGCATGTTATTGCCAGACACTGTAGGGACCGGTGGAGATTCGCACACCCGCTTTCCTCTAGGCATTTCATTCCCTGCAGGATCAGGCTTAGTCGCTTTTGCAGCGGCAACAGGTGTAATGCCATTGGATATGCCAGAATCAGTGTTAGTGCGCTTTACTGGTAAACGTAACCCAGGCATCACCTTGCGTGACCTTGTACATGCTATTCCCTACTACGCTATTGAAAACGGTCTACTTACAGTTGAAAAATCAGGCAAAATTAATGCTTTTTCTGGCCGTATTCTTGAAATTGAAGGTTTAGAAGATCTAACCGTAGAACAAGCCTTTGAATTGTCTGACGCTTCAGCTGAACGCTCAGCTGCAGGTTGTAGCATCACTTTAAGCGAAGATTCAGTAGCCCAATACCTACGCTCCAACGTCGTGATGCTTAAGTGGATGATCACTGAAGGATATGGTGACAAACGTACTATCGCTCGACGCATTATAGCCATGGAAGCATGGTTGGCTGATCCTCATTTAATGCGCGCAGACGAAGATGCACAATACGCAGAAGTGCTTGAAATTGATGTATCACAAATTACTGAACCTATTTTATGTGCACCCAATGATCCAGATGATGCGCGTCTATTATCTTCAGTTGCAGGGCAAAAAATTGATGAGGTTTTCATTGGTTCTTGTATGACTAACATTGGTCACTTCCGTGCAGCTGGTAAACTATTAGAAGCAGCAGGCGGCACTATTCCTACACGTATGTGGATTGCACCACCTACTAAAATGGATGCTGCGCAACTTACTGAAGAAGGTTATTACAACATTTTTGGTAAGGCAGGTGCTCGTATAGAAATGCCAGGCTGTTCTTTGTGTATGGGCAACCAAGCCCGTGTTGCCGAGGAATCTACAGTGGTATCCACCTCTACTCGTAACTTCCCTAACCGCCTGGGTACGGGCGCAAATGTATTCTTAGCCTCTGCAGAGCTTGCCGCTGTGGCTGGAGTGAACGGTAAGTTGCCTACACCTAGTGAATATTTAGAATACGCCAATAAGCTAGACACTATGGCTGGTGAAGTATACCGCTACTTAAACTTTGACCAGCTAGTAGGCTATACCTCTGCTGCTGACAAAGTGATTGCATCCGTAGAAGTAGTTTAAAAGTGGTTCAAAAGTGGCTTAATTTTTAATTAAGCCATAACCAAAAAAACCTTATTTTTCACAAAATAAGGTTTTTTTTGATCTAGACTTTAATCCAAACGCTAAACTAACAACGTGACAAAGCTAAGTCTAAATCTTGCTGAATATCTTGGTAGTCTTCTAAACCTACAGATACACGAATAAGGTTATCTTTAATGCCTGCCAACTCACGAGCTTGAGCAGTCATTCTATAGTGTGTAGTAGATGCTGGATGAGTAATGGTAGACTTTGCATCGCCAAAGTTACCTGTAATCGACAATAGTTGTGTCTCATTAATACAGCGCCAAGCAACTTCTTTGTTACCTTTCACCTCAAAGGACACCACCGCACCAAATAAGCTTTGCTGCTTTTTGGCTAATTCATGCTGTGGATGACTTTCTAAGCCAGTGTAATAAACCCGCTCAACCATTGGATGGCTTTCCAACCAATGCGCAAGCTTAGATGCACTAGAGCAATGCGCCTGCATACGTAAAGACAAAGTTTCTAAACCATTAATAAACACCCAAGCATTAAATGGGCTCATACTAGTCCCAACCGTGCGTAAAAAGCCAAATACAGGCTCCATAAGCGCTTCACTACCTATCGCAACACCACCTACACAGCGGCCTTGGCCATCAATGTACTTGGTAGCAGAATGCATGACAATGTCAGCACCCAGTGCCAATGGGTTTTGCAAAACAGGAGTACAAAAACAGTTATCCACTATCATTAATGCATTATGCTTGTGCGCCAATGCTGACAGCAAAGAAATGTCACCAACTTCACTTAATGGGTTGGAAGGTGATTCCAAAAATAACGCTTTAGTATTAGGGGCAATGGCTTTCTCCCATGCTTGATAATCTGAAGGACTCACATAGGTGGTAGTAATACCAAGCTTAGCGAGCACGTTATCAAACAAACCTACAATAGAGCCAAAAATACTGCACGAAGATACAATATGATCGCCTTGCTTTAAATGACCCAAAAAGATGCTGGTAAGAGCCGCCATGCCAGAGCTTGCAGCAACAGCCTTTTGGCCGCCTTCCATTGCAGCAATACGTTGCTCAAAGGTGCGTACAGTTGGGTTAGTAAAGCGAGAGTATATGTTACCTTGGCTGGCGCCACTAAAGCACTGGGCAGCTTCTTGGGCACTACCGTAAATAAAGCTAGAGGTGGCATAAATAGCTTCATTATGTTCTTGCTCTGTGCCAGAAATACTGCCCGCTCTAATGGCCTGAGTAGCCAACGCAGTATTTTTTAAGTGATCTTTCTGGCGCTGTTGGCGCTCTTGAAGGCTTTGCTTTTTCATGACTACAAATTGCTCTGCATGTTAGTTGCCTTAGACGCATCATCATCAATCACATCGATTTTGTGTTGGGCCTGATCGTTACGCTCAGATTCTAAATTATCCAAATAAGCCTCATCCACGTCACCAGTCACATACTTTCCATCAAATACCGAACAATCAAAGTTAGCAATATCACTACCCCCACCTTGGGTTGAACGAATCAAATCGGGAAGATCTTGGTAAATCATCCGGTCAGCTCCAATGATTTCTCCCACTTCTTCGTCAGTACGACCATAAGCGACTAACTCATCTACAGATGGCATATCAATACCATAAACGTTGGGGAAACGCACAGCAGGTGCTGCAGATGCAAAGTACACCTTTTTAGCCCCCATTTCTCGTGCCATTTCAATAATTAACGTAGATGTAGTACCACGTACGATAGAGTCATCTACTAGTAAAACATTCTTACCACGAAACTCAAGCTCGATAGGGTTGAGCTTTTGCCTTACAGACTTTTGGCGCTGGGTTTGGCCTGGCATAATAAATGTGCGGCCAATGTAGCGGTTTTTTATATAACCTTCACGTAACTTCACCCCAAGCTTACTAGCAAGCTCAACAGCTGAAGTGCGGCTTGTATCTGGGATTGGAATCACCACGTCAATGTCATGATCTGGCCAATCTCGCAAAATCTTATCTGCTAGATATTCACCCATTTTCAGGCGTGCTTTATACACCGAGATGCCATCCATCACAGAGTCAGGCCTAGCTAAATACACATACTCAAACAGACAAGGAGACAATACGGGGTCTTCTGCACACTGGCGAGTGAACACAGCGCCAGATTCAGTAATATAGATACACTCACCAGGGTCTAAGTCACGAACCATGGTGTAGCCTGCAGAATCTAGCGCCACACTTTCTGATGCCACCATATATTCTGTGCCTTGTTCAGACTCACGTTTGCCATAACACAAAGGACGGATACCAAATGGGTCACGCATTCCTACGATGCCGATGCCTGTGATCATAGCAATCACTGCATAACCACCCTTACAGCGTCGATGAACTTGACGCACAGCATAAAAAATATCTTCTTCACTAGGCACTAACTGCCCTATACGTTGAAGCTCATGGGCAAACACGTTAAGCAATACTTCAGAATCTGAATTAGTATTAACATGACGCAAATCGGCTTTAAAAATACTTTCAGATAGCTGCGCAGCGTTAGTTAAGTTGCCGTTATGTGCTAAGGCAATGCCATAAGGTGAGTTAACATAGAAAGGCTGTGCTTCAGCAGCGCTAGAGCTACCGGCAGTGGGATAACGCACATGGCCAATACCCATATTACCCACTAAACGACGCATATGGCGAGTACGGAATACGTCTCGTACTAAGCCATTATCCTTACGTAGAAAAAACTTGCCCTCATGGCAAGTCACCATACCTGCAGCATCCTGGCCACGGTGTTGTAAAAAAGTCAGGGCATCATAGATTTCCTGATTAACGTAAGACTTGGCAACAATACCAACGATACCACACATGCTTAAACCCTCATTGCAACGCTATTATAGCGCTTTCTGAAACATATCCAGTAAGCCAGAGGCACTACTAGACATTTTATAGGACCACTCATCTACCAAGATAAAGTGAGGAATAATCAAAGAACTTTGCCACCATTGGTCATTACTTACTGGTGTTAGAGATAATAAAGACACCAGAACAATAACCAACAATCCACCACGAACAATACCAAAGACCATACCAAACAAGCGGTCGGTACCAGATAACCCTGTGGCAGATACTAAACGAGAAAACACATTATTAATCAAAGCGCCCACCACTAAAGTGGCAGCAAACAAAATAGCAAACGCCGCGATCAAGCGAAACTGAGGCTGATCAATCCAATCCACCATAAAATTGCTTAACTTAAAGGAAAATAATCGTGCAACAAAAAAAGCAGCTACCCAGCTAGCTAACGACAAGAGTTCCTTAACAAAACCACGCAGTAATCCAAATATGCAAGAAGCACTAATAATAGCAACGAGGATCCAGTCAAAAACGTTGAGGCTTTCCATATTTAACCTTGATTAACGAAATAATAAAATACTTAACTCATTGTATACAGCGCGCCTACTTAAGGCTTTGCTACTTCATATAAGATGACTAAGCTGTTCATTTTAAACTTGGTATCTATTTGTTTTTTTAAGGCTTCAGCCTTTGACCTATTAAGCTCTGGGCCTACCAGCACTTTAAATAATTTTCCATTAGGTATGATATAAGCAGAAAACCCTGCTTTGAGCACTTTGTCTTTTAAACGAATCGCATTAGACTGATTACCAAAACTACCCAATTGAACCGCCCAACCATTAGGTAAGCCTTGTGCATTTAACAGGCTATCATCTTGTTTAGGTTTGGTTTTTGCAACGCTAGGCGCCGGCGCTTTTGGTTTGGCGGCTTTGGCTGCTTTGGGTTGAACGATTGTTTCAACCACAGTTGAAGAATCCTTGGTAAGAGAAATGGGACTTAGCTCAAGCACTTGCATATCACTGGGGTTAACAGTCAAATCTATACCAGTGCCAGGCGTCGCATCTATTAACTCAAAGGTGCTAGAAGGCACTGCAGGTGGTTTTTGAGTGGTTTGGTAGTCTTCTAACCCTGCGCCATCTAACCAAAATGGTAAAATGATCACAGCCAGACTTAACAGCATTAAACTTCCTACTATGCGATGTTTCACTGTTGCCTCCATTAATATTTTTCCTTCATTACCATCACTTGGGTTGGGTTAAGGTCAATATTTCACCTACTGTAACGAATGAGCCAAACACTATAATTGTGTCATTTGGAGCAGCGACCTTTAGCGCTTCACTAAACGCTTCAAGGGGCGTATTAAAAACAGCCACTTGGTTTGCGTTAACGCCATTGCTTGTGACTTGTTCGGCAAGCACTTGGCTTGATAAGCCTCGCACGCCTTCACTTGTCGCTAGCATCCATACGTCAAAACTATCTTTTAAAGTAGTAATGACTTGTTTGTAGTCCTTGTCGCCTAACATCGCCAATACTGCGATAGCTTTACCTTCATTTGCCTCAAGCGCTAATGTAGCGGCTAAATTTTTGGCCGCGTGAGGGTTATGAGCCACATCTAAAATAACCTGCTTACCTTGCCACTGGAGCCTTTGAAAGCGACCTATTAAACGGGCCTTGGCCAAACCTAAAGTAATATCACAAGGTTTTATATCAAAGGTTATACAGTTAACGGCCTGCACCACAGCCGCCATATTCATAGATGGCAAGTTGGTTTTAGGTAACTCAATAAGCAAACCTTGGGTATTAGACCAAGTATCATTTTCAACTTTAAAGTCGATGCCGTTTTGTAAGCACTGCGCGTTAATCTCTTGAGCATACTCAGACACAGATGAGGGACAATCCACAGCGCCTACAACACCACCAACAATAGCTGTTTTATGAGCCCGATAGATACCTGCTTTTTCACGTCCGATAAGCTCTATGTTATCACCTAACCAGTCCACATGATCTATAGCAATGCTAGTGACAATAGCCACATCAGCATCAATCAGATTAACCGCATCCAAACGGCCACCTAAACCTATTTCTAGCACAGCAACGTCTAAGTCTGCTCGTTGCATCAGATCAAATGCCAACAACGCATTAAACTCAAAATAAGTAAGCTGTGTGGCTACATCATTAGCATCATAGCGGGCTTTATTGACTCGTTCAAAACTAGCACATAGAGCTTTGTCATCTATTGGCTTTCCCTGAAACTGAATACGCTCATTAAAGTGCATAAAGTGAGGAGAGGTCAGGCTGGCATAAGATAAACCAGCTTGATCTAAAATAGCGCTCAAAAAAGCTACCGTGGAGCCTTTGCCATTTGTACCAGCTACCGTAATCACTTGTTTGGCTATGGGGGTATTTTTCAGCAAGCGTTTAGACACTTGTCGAATGCGCTCAAGGCCCATATCAATTTCATGGCTTGGATGCTGCTGCTCTAACCAAGACAACCAATCGCTGACTTGGTTAAAGGACAATGTTTGTGACATAAAGATTAGGCTTCAATAACAGGTGCAGGCTTTTGGGTCATCGCAGATAACAAACGCGCTACAGTAGCACGCAGCTCATGCCTTGAAACGATCATATCAATGGCTCCATGCTCTAGCAAAAACTCACTTTTTTGAAAACCTTCAGGTAAGGTTTCACGCACTGTTTGTTCTATAACACGAGGCCCAGCAAAGCCCATGCGTGCGCCTGGCTCGGCAATATTCAAATCGCCAAGCATGGCCAAACTTGCTGACACACCACCATAAACAGGGTCTGTAAGCACAGAAAAATAAGGCACACCTTGCTGCTTTAACTTTTCTAAAGCTGCGCTGGTTTTAGCCATTTGAAATAAAGAGGTTAATGCTTCTTGCATACGAGCACCGCCAGAAGCCGAGAAGCATACTAGCGGAATACCCTGCTCCATACTCACATTTGCAGCCCGTACAAAACGTTCGCCAACTACAGCGCCCATAGAGCCACCTAAAAAGTTAAATTCAAAGGCTACTGCTACTATATCTAGGCCTAATAATTTGCCCTTCATAGCCACAAGAGCATCTTTTTCTTCTGTGGCTTTTTGAGCCGCAGACAAACGCTCTTTGTATTTTTTAACGTCTTTAAACTTTAACTTATCAACCGGCTCTATTTCTGCTGCTATTTCGGTTGTTGAATGAGCATCCAAAAACATGGTCAAACGCTCTCGCGCTGGCACACGCATGTGGTGTTCACACTTAGTGCACACCTCTAAATTTTTTTCCAACTCTGGCTTGTACAAAGCAGCTGCGCATTTAGGGCACTTTTTCCATACACCTTCAGGAATATTGCTGCGTCGGTCCTTATTACCTAAGGTTGTTAAAATACCAGCAGGTACAATTTTATCTAACCAGCTACTCATAGCTTCTCCCATAGTGACTTATGGTCACGGTGTTGGCGTATTATATTTATTAAACAGCTGCATCCATGGCTTGGCGCATTTCTGACAAGGTAGCGACCACTTGGGCACAGCCTTTGGCTGGGTCATTAGCATTGTCACCTAGGGCATTAACCAGCACACTGCCTACCACAACCCCATCTGCAATTTGAGACACACGGGCTGCAGAAGCTGCATCCTTGATACCAAAACCTACACCCAGTGGCAGCTTAGTATGCTGCTTTACCAAGTCTAGCTTTTGTTCCACGGCAACTGTATCTATTGACGCCCCACCTGTCACACCCTTTAGTGAGACATAGTAAAGGTATCCACTGCCTACGGCACAGATTTTCTTAATACGCTCTTCTGTGGTGGTGGGTGTAATGAGGAAGATGGCATCAAGCCCAGCTTGACGAAGATTCTTAGCAAAGTCTGCACTCTCTTCTGGTGGCAGGTCTACCAATAAAACACCATCTAGATCCACTTCTTTAGCAGCGGCTACAAAGACATCATAACCCATCTTTTCTACAGTATTTAAATAGCCCATCAACACCACAGGAGTAGTGCTGTTGTCTTGCCTAAATTCTGCCACCATCGCCAAAATCATGGCCAATGAGGTGTTATGAGACAAGGCTCTTTCACACGCTAGCTGAATTACTGGGCCGTCGGCCATTGGGTCTGAAAATGGAATACCCAGCTCTATAAGGTCGGCACCCACAGACACCATTTGGTGCATTAAACCTACAGTGACCTGCGGGTTTGGATCACCTGCAGTCACGTAGGGGATAAGAGCTTGGCGACCCTGTGCCTTTAGTGCACTAAAACACGCTTCAATACGACTCATGATCTATTTCCTTAAACTTCAATGCCGTCGATATCAGCGACGGTTTGCATATCTTTATCACCACGGCCAGACAGGTTAACCACTATGGTTTGATCTGGACGCATTTGCGAAGCCATTTTACAGGCATAAGCCACTGCATGGCTTGATTCTAGCGCTGGAATAATTCCTTCTAGCAAGCATAGCTCCCTAAAAGAGTGTAGCGCTTCATCATCTGTAGCCACTACGTATTCAGCACGGCCAATATCTTTTAGATAAGAGTGCTCTGGCCCAACACCAGGGTAATCCAAGCCAGCAGAAACTGAATGGGTGCCTAAAATCTGGCCATTGTCGTCACTCATTAAATAAGTGCGGTTGCCATGCAATACGCCCGGTGTGCCGTCGCTCAAAGGTGCAGCGTGTTGGCCAGTCTCTAGACCTTTACCACCTGCTTCTACACCAATAAGACGCACGTCTTTATCATCGATAAAGGGGTGGAAAATACCAATAGCGTTTGAACCACCACCCACACAAGCCACAACTGCATCAGGCAATTTACCTGTTTGCTCAAGGCTTTGACGGCGGGCTTCGCGACCAATAATACTTTGGAAATCACGTACCAATTTAGGGTATGGGTGTGGGCCAGCAGCCGTGCCAATAATGTAGTAGGTATTGTCTACATTGGTTACCCAATCACGCATGGCTTCATTAAGTGCATCTTTAAGGGTTTGTGTACCTGAAGTTACACCCACTACCTTGGCACCTAAAAGCTTCATGCGGTATACATTTTGAGCTTGTCGACGAATATCTTCAACACCCATGTAAACCACACATTCCAAACCTAAACGAGCTGCTACAGTAGCACTGGCCACGCCATGCTGACCTGCACCTGTTTCAGCAATAATGCGCGGCTTGCCCATATGCTTGGCTAACAGCGCTTGGCCAATAGTGTTGTTAATCTTGTGCGCACCCGTGTGGTTCAAATCTTCACGTTTAAGATAGATTTGTGCCCCGCCATACTTTTGCGTCAAACGTTTAGCAAGATACAAAGGCGATGGGCGACCAACATAGTGAGCCATGTCTAAATCAAATTCAGCCTGAAACTCCGGGCTTTGCCATAAACGATCGTAAGTATCACGCAAATCGTCTAAAGCTGCGAAAAGGGTTTCTGATACAAAACGTCCGCCGTAGGGGCCAAAATGGCCATCAGCGTCTGGCAATGATGTTGCATTAGTCACTTGAGGTTCCTTTTATTTCAACATGGTTTAACAATAATGATGGTGAATTTAGTAAATAAGGTTTTGCTTGGTTCATAAACGCCGTAATTTTAGCACGATCTTTAACACCTTTGTGGCTTTCAACACCGCCACTGACATCAATGGCCCAAGGGTTAACCTGACGTATAGCCTGCTGTACATTGTGGCAATCAATACCCCCTGCTAACACCACATCTTGAGCGATATCTGCAGGAATACGGTGCCAATCAAACTGATCTCCTGTGCCCCCTGGTACACCAGCCTTGTAGGCATCTAATAACAAACCTTGGGCACGGCTATAATGTTGCCTTTGCTCATGTAAATCAATGTTTGGACGCATGCGCACTGCTTTGATCCAAGGCAACTGAAACTGGTTGCAAAACTCTGGAGATTCATCACCGTGAAACTGCAGTAAGGATAGTGGCACTTCTTGCAAAATATCATCTATCTGTGCAGCACTGGCGTCTACAAACAAACCCACACAAGAAACAAAAGGCGGCAACGCATGGGCTATTTTTGCAGCAGTAGGTGTATCTACAGAACGTGGACTTGGGGGGTAAAAAACCAGTCCAATAGCATCCACGCCAGCTTGAGCAGCAAAAACAGCATCACTTGCTTGGCGAAGGCCACACATTTTTACGCGGGGTTGAGTCACAATAAGTCGCAGTTATTTATCAGTAATAGGCTAAAAAACATACCCTAATGGTATCAGATAATAATGCCTAATGGCGTACTATATAAGCTCATTAGTATACTCTTTTAACGATTCATCCAAGGTGCAAGGAAATGTGGGCCTAAAGGGGCCTTTGGCAACCCAAAAGCATCATCATACTCGGCATTTACGAAATACAAACCATAAGGAGCTGCCGTTGCTGCACTGGCCCTTCGATCTTTGGCCAACAACACTTCCAACGCCCACTCTGGAGAGGCTTGCCCAGTTCCAATTTTCATCAGCAAACCTGCCAAATTACGAATCATATGCTGCAAAAAGGCATTGGCACGCACATCCAATACAATGTAATCCCCTGCACCAATCACGTTGAGGTGATGTATGGTACGGATAGGGTTATTGGCCTGGCAAGAAGCCGCCCGAAAAGAACTAAAATCGTGAGTTCCAAGCAAATAAGATGCCGCTTGTTGCATTTTGGTAATGTCTAAAGGACGATAATTCCAGCTCACCTCTTTATCCATCAGTGCAGGCCGCATGGGGTGGTTATAAATTACATAGCGATACTGGCGCGCTGTAGCACTAAAACGTGCATGGAACTTTTCATCCACCACCTGCGCCCATTGCACCGCTACATCGTCTGGCAAATGCATATTGCCACCATGTGTCCAAGCGCGCATAGGCCTTTGTGCACTGGTGTCAAAATGCACCACTTGAGCACTGGCATGTACACCTGCATCTGTGCGGCCAGCACACATCACTTTGATGGGCTCATTAGCCACCAAACTTAATGCATCTTCTAGTTTTTCTTGCACACTTATATGACCATGGGGTTGGCGCTGCCAACCGTGATAATGGCGGCCATTATAAGCAATGCCTAAAGCGATGCGCTGCTGCCCTGTTGCTAGAAACTCGGAAGGATCCGCTTCAAATTGTGTGGTCATAAACGTGATACTTTTCTAGATTGTGTATTTGATCTTTAAGGCACATAACGCCCTATATAAGGCCCATATAATAATTAACATCTGGCAGGTGATTACTTTAACAACAGCACCTACAAATGTAACCTAAGCTTTATCAATGGTAGCGAGTAACTGGCGAGCCTGGGCTTGCTGATCTGCATTACCCTTGTTAATGACTTCTTGGAGTATGTCTATGGCTGTTTGTACTTCACCCATGTCTTTGTAACTAGAGGCTAAAAACAGCTTAGTATCCATGTCTGCTTCGTGAGACAGGTATTCAACTGGCTCATCCGCATCGTTGGGCATAGGTCCGTGGCCTGCTAACATGTCGTTAACATCGTTAGTTAAGCTAGCACGAGATACATTAATCTGTGTATTTAGAGCCTTGTCTGTAGCACGCGACTGCGCTTGGGCTTGTGTGACTTTTGGTTTGACTTTGCGTGCCTTTTTGCCACGTGTAAAAGCCCACCATAGTGCCCCCAAAATAAAGACGATGAGCATAAACAATAAAAGTATTATGTGTTCTGTAGTTAACCTGCCGGCAGTGCTTTTTTCCAGCATTGGCAGGGCCTCTGGAGATTTTTCAGCCTGTTCAATCAGTGCAGCTTTTTTATCAGCCAATACTAGCTGGGCTGCTTTGGCTTGTTTAAGCTCCTGAGCTCTTTTAGCCTGCTCGACTTCTTTGGCTTCTT
>Ga0209195_1000318_pt1 | contig 37103 bp, 31 predicted proteins | sample COGITO_mtgs_1004_3_FD_184788 | JGI IMG/M metagenome (GOLD analysis project Ga0209195, IMG submission 184788) | Pelagic marine microbial communities from North Sea - COGITO_mtgs_100420 (SPAdes) (version 2) | ecosystem: Environmental > Aquatic > Marine > Epipelagic ...
CACCAATACCCAGAGTATTCTCGATGAATATCACAGTGACCTGCGGCGCTCTCGGGCCAGCGGTCTGTCCCTAATCCCCACCAGCACCGGTTCAGCCACAGCAATCACAGAAATTTTTCCCGAGCTCAAAGGACGTATTAACGGCTTGGCTGTGCGGGTGCCCCTAGCCAATGCCTCATTGACTGACTGTGTGTTTGAGCTAGAGAGCGAGGTTGACGTCGATCAGGTTAATGACGCGCTGCGCACTGCAGCTGAAGGACGCTTAAACGGTATCCTTGGTTTCTCAGACCTGCCGCTGGTGTCGGTGGATTACACTAATGATAAGCGCTCGGGCATTGTCGATGGCTTATCCACCATGGTGATCAACAAATCTCAGGTAAAAGTACTTATCTGGTATGACAATGAGATTGGTTACGTTAATCGCATGATGGAGCTGGCGGCCAAGGTTGCGGCGTCAATTAAACGCTAGAATAAATAATCACTACCCACAATCCATTTTGAGAACTCGAAAACCGCGATGAACTTCGATCTGAAAACGCCTGCCACCCAATACGGTTTGGTTACCCTGAGCTACTGGGCTTTTACGCTCAGCGACGGGGCCCTGCGTATGCTGGTGGTGCTATTTTTTCATCAGTTGGGCTACAGTCCAATTGAAATAGCCGGGCTTTTGGTGCTTTATGAGCTATTCGGAGTGATTACTAACTTATACGCTGGCTGGCTAGCCACGCACATAGGCCTAACCGTCACCATGCAGATGGGCCTGACGCTGCAAATTGCCGCTCTGCTAATGCTAACGGTGGACAGCTCAATACTCAACGTGATCTACGTGATGGTCGCCCAAGCGCTATCGGGGATTGGCAAAGATCTCAACAAAATGAGTGCCAAGGCGAGCATTAAGTCACTGGTGCCCGCAGATGCTCAGGGTCAACTCTACCATTGGATCGCACTGCTAACCGGATCAAAAAATGCACTAAAAGGCGTTGGTTTTTTTCTTGGCGGCTGGCTTTTGGCCACGGTGGGATTCCAAAATGCGGTGGCAGCCATGGCCACTGCTTTAGCCGGTGTGCTGATACTCAGTTTTCTGCTGCTAGACCGCAGTACAGGGATAGCCAAAAAACCTCAGCCGTTCCAACATCTGTTCTCCAAGAGCAGCGCAGTCAATCGGCTCAGTGCGGCGCGATTCTTTCTGTTTGGCTCACGGGATGTTTGGTTTGTTGTGGCACTGCCGGTATTTTTGCAGAGCCAATTGCAATGGAGCTATGTGCAGGTGGGGACCATGATGGCCGCCTGGGTAATCGCCTACGGTGTGGTGCAAACATTGGCCCCTAAAGTCACCATCATTGGCAAGACGATAAAAGACAGCAATATAACTCACCCTTCGGGAAGAACCGCCTTTAGGTGGGTTTCGATACTCTGCCTAATCCCTGCCGCAATCGCTTGCGGCCTCTACACCGCAGGGAGCGATACTAGTCTAGTAGCAACCGGACTGGTTTCTGGGTTATTAGTATTTGGTGCTCTATTTGCCATTAACTCATCGATCCATTCCTATTTGATCGTCGCCTATGCTCGGGAAGATGGCGCCTCTCTGGATGTTGGCTTTTACTATATGTGCAACGCCGCAGGCCGATTGGTGGGCACTCTGCTCTCTGGCCTGATTTATCAACAGTTTGGCTTAGCGGCCTGCTTGCTAGTCTCCTCGGGAATGCTGATCACCACTGCGGTAATCTCGAAAAAGCTACCGGGTTAATTGTCAGACAGGCTTTTACTGCGGAAACTGGGTCTGCTAGGCTAGCTCTTTTTTAATCACCTAAAGAATTTATTATGACCACTGAAAATAATACCGCCATGGATCCCAACGCCCTGTTTCGGGAAGAGAACTTTACCGATCAAAAGATGGGTGCAATCCGCAAGCTTATTCCGGTGAAAGCCGATGGCAGCGACGACCCAGATCGCGCTGTAGCATTTTTCGGGTCAGCCCAGGTGATGACCCAGATGGGTGCTATACCGCTTAACTTTGCACTGGATGGAGCGACTATTGGCGAAGCCGCCAGTGACTTTGCGGGCAAGGCGCAGATCGCCGTTGAAGAAGCTAGCCAAGAAATTGAGAAAATGCGCCGTGAGCAGGCCTCGAAGATCGTTATTCCAGGTCAAGGCGGTGGCGGTATGGGCAATTCCGGCGGCGGGATCATTACTTAAGTAAAAACTTAGCCTGAATCGGCTGAAAGTGATCGGCGGCATCAATCAGTGATGCTGCCGTGAGTGCGGCGACGCCGTAAACACTGGTAGTAATCGCATAACGCTGGCTCACTCGAGCAAGCAGCAAATCAAAATCACCATCTCCAGACAGCAGAACGATCTCATCCGGCGGATTGGCACTGGCTGCGCAATCCATAATATCTATAGCAATGCCCACATCCCAATCCCCCTTTGCCGAACCATCACTGCGCTGAATAAAGGGCTTGAGCTTCACCTCGAAGCCTATTTCTCTAAGTACTTGTTGAAAGCCCCTCTGCCCGGCGTCATTGCGCTCGATGGCATAGGCGTATGCCTGAACAATGTCACCCTGCTCACTGAGCTGACGCCAGAGTTCACGATAGTTAAAGTAACAGCCAAACTGCTCTTTTACCGTGTAATAAATATTTTGCACATCAACAAACACAGCGATTTTTTTCACGTTAGACTCTTTTGATGAATTTTAAGTTTCTTTTTACCACAGTAATCTAATTTTTCGGCGACATTAGAGCAACAGCTCAGCGCCCACACGACCGTTATCGCCAGAGGCGATGCAGCGACTGACGCTGATCACGCGGGCGTGACTCCAGCTGCGACGGGTTATCTTCATGCAGGGACTGAGTGTCGCCAAACCCAAGGCGCCGGTCACCTCGGCATCGGCAATCACCGCCTGCAGCTGATGCTCAACGCGACTCGGTGCAATAACCCAATCCATGTAGGCCTGAGGACTGACCTTTTGATACTTTTGCTTCAAATAGGCGGGCACCAAACTTGGACTGACAAAACACTCCTCCCACTGCAGCGGAGCAGAGGCAATGGAATGCACCACTACCGAGTGATGGATTGGCTCAGCCTCTGCCAAACCCAGCAGAGCAGCAATGTTCCGTCCTGCGGCGATCGCTTCTAGAGTGAGAATACGGTTACTGTACTCTGGATTACTGTAATTAAACTGCTGGTTAAAGTCAGGTACTTCCACCACTGAAGCTAGGGACGGCGGTTGTGTAACAAAAGTACCAGCCCCCACCGAACGCTCAAGTAGACCCTCTTCGGCCAACTCCTGCACAGCCCGGCGCGCGGTCATGCGGCTAACTGAGAAATCCGCTGATAACTGGGTCTCTGAGGGAATGCGCTCGCCAATCCGCCACAGGCCAGATTCAAGCTGCGCTTTAATATAGCGCTTAATCTGCGCATACCGAGGAGATGAATCCCTAGCTTGGCTCATAAAATATCATCCAAATATGTCTATACAATAAAATGGTATATACCAATAGTAATTATCGGGCCGGCACTATTTTTCGTACTTATGATCAACAATATAGGGAAATACTCAGAGGATAACCATAATAATATTTTCCAGTGAGATAAAATTATCTGTATATACAATTGCTAATCGAAATATATATTAGGGTTTAATCAGGTCTAGCTTATTCTGGCGGGGAAGTTTTTTGATTTGTGCCTCGCGGATGCTGGCGCTGCTGCGGTTGTGGCCACCTTCGACGAAAACCACCTCTTCAGGACTGCGGCCGCGAAAGTATTTGGCCCCGGCGCGGCCCTTTAGATGTTCGTTAAAGCGCCGCTCAACGTCGGTAGTAATGCCGGTATAAATCGACTGGTCGGTGGCCCGAATAAGATAGACAAACCACTCATTCATGCGCTGGCTGCAATATCGGCGACCAGGAAGCCATGGCAGTATTGGCAGCAATACTGGGCTCGCCGCTGGAGAATTTTTTTGTGCCGCAGGCTGGTTAACTGGTGAGTTCTGCAGCCACATTTGTAGGCAAACTTAGCATATTGCCTAACCGGAATACCGGTCAGGTCATAACTGCCGGTAGCTTTGGGCTCGGCACCGAGATCGACCATTACCGACTTCCACTCGACGCCATGGGGTTTGACTCGGCGCAGACCATAGAGGCAGTCGATAACATAGTGGGCAACTTCGTGGGCGACGGTGTCGCTGAGGCTATCGTCAAAATATTTCGCAAACAACCAGGGGTTGTAGCGAATACGTCGATTGCGGCCCTTGACCTGATACATACCAGCGCACTTGCCCTTGAGGTCAAAGTCCACTGTTATGGCGTCGAAAGGACGACCGTAAAGCTGCGCGGCTTTATCAATACAGCGCCCAGTGGCCGCCTCAACTTGGCGCATTTGAAATTCAGTAATTGGCTCGATCATGAGACTCAGTATACGTGGAGCGAGCCTGTTACAATACGCAAAAATTCGAGTACTGCTAACAAATGAATATTGATTTCCACTGCCACACTACCGCATCTGACGGCACGCTAGATCCAGCTGCGCTGATTGCGCTAGCCCGCGAGCGTGAGATCGATATGCTGTCGATTACTGATCACGATACTCTGGCGGCCTATCAGACATTGGGCAATATGGAGACAGGACTGCGGATTATTCCTGGCATTGAATTATCGAGCCAATGGAACCGTCGCGGCGTACATATAGTGGGCCTCAATGTGGATACCCACAGCAACTCAATCGTCGAGGCGGTAACAAAGCAATCTAAGGCCCGGGAAGGCCGAGGGGAGATCATTGCCGAAAGGCTTGCAAAGCTCGGTTTTGCCGACTGCCTTGAAGGTGCAAAGTCATTCTCCAGCGGCCCCCAAGTTGGACGACCACATTTTGCCCAACATCTGGTGTCGATTGGCGCAGTAAGCAATATTCAGCAGGCCTTTAAACGTTACCTCGGAGCAGGCAAGGTCGGCGACGTAAAAGATCAATGGGCCGACCCTAAGACTGTGATTGACTGGATACGCGGTGCCGGTGGGGTTGCGGTGCTAGCCCACCCGACTAAGTACAAATTAACGCGCTCTAAATTAATCGAGCTGATCGCTGCTTTTAAGGCCGCGGGAGGCGAGGCGATGGAGGTTATTTCCGGGGCTCAGGTGCCGTCACTGACTCGCGATATGGCGCGACTTTGCCGCGACAGTGGGCTCGAGGCTTCCTGCGGCTCGGACTTTCACCAACCCAACCAACCCTGGGCCTCACTGGGACATGTTGCACCGCTACCAGAAGATTGCGTGCCAGTCTGGCAGCGCTGGCAGTAACCCTATGAGTCTCTAATTAAGATTCGACTTCAGAGCCGGTTTAAGAGCCGGTTTAAGAGCCTATTTAAGAGCCCATTCAAGAGCCAACTTAATCCCCAATCTGCAGTGTTAGCTCAAGGTCAAATTCCTGTGTATACTGCGCGCCGCAGAGGCTTTTGAACAGAGCCCTCAAGGCTCCAAAGAATGATATTGGATTGCCTACACAATAATTCTACCAATGGAAAATACGACGTGAATATTTTTATATTTGTCAGTGAGCAGTGGCTACTTATTTCATTGTTATTTGCACTAATCGGTGTGTTTTTATTCACCGAGCAGAGCAAAAGCGGTAAAACAATGGGCACAGCTGAGTTGGTGCGCTTGATGAACAACGATCAGGCGGTGGTTGTCGATGTGCGCACCTCAGCAGAGTTTGAGAGTGGCCATATTCACGGCTCGCGTAACATTCCGCACACCAAGCTCGCTAGCCGAATTGGCGAACTGGAAAAAGTCCGTGGCAAAACCATTGTCATAGTCGATAAGATTGGCCAGCACTCCGGCGGCGCCGGCAAGCTGCTGACGAAAGATAACTATGATGCTCGACGCCTAAGCGGCGGCATCAGCGAGTGGCAGGGCGCAAGCTTGCCTCTTGTATCAGGCAAATAATTGACCGCCTGATCTCTCTCGCCACTATTGAGTGGCGCTACCCAAGGAATTTTCATGTCTCAAGTTGTACTATACGGCACACGTTTCTGCCCTTTCTGCACTGCCGCACGTCGGTTACTCACAGCCAAAGGCATCGATTACCAAGATATATCAGTCGACAACAATCCCGAATTGCGGGGCAAACTGATCGCCAAGAGTGGACGCAATACAGTGCCACAGGTTTGGTTTGGCAATCAGCATATTGGTGGCTTCGATGAGCTGCGCGATTTAGAACGTCAGGACACTTTTGATGCCAAACTCCAGGCTGGGGTTGAAAGCGGTGAAACAGTCTCCATATAAGAGGCTATCAACATACAATTATTATATTTAAGGGTTCAATCATGACTGACGAAACGACTACTGCCCCAGAAGCAGCCAGCGAAGAAAAAGCACCGGCCCCTAAGTTTGCCGTGCAGCGAATTTATGTAAAAGACCTCTCATTTGAGACTCCCCAGGGCGCAGCTGCTTTTCAGAAGCAGTGGACTCCGAAGGTAAATCAAGATCTGAGTACCAAGACCAATAAGATTGCCGATGGCGTTTATGAAGTTGCTCTGCGTATCACCGTGACGGTCAAAGATAACGAAGAGACAATTTATCTGATCGAAGTAGACCAGGCTGGCCTGTTTACAGTCGAAGGTTTGGAAGGTGGTCAGCTGGCACAGGTACTCAACGTGACTTGCCCAAGCATGTTACTGCCCTATGCTCGCGAGACCATTGACAGCACTTTGACCAAAGGCTCATTTCCTCCGTTGATGATTCCACCGATTAATTTCGAAGCGCTATTCGCCTCTGCAGTTCAACAGGCAGCAGCGAAGCAAGAAGCGGAAACAGAAGCAGCACCAGAGAGCAGCACTCACTGATCAGCAGATAACCGCTGACCAAATAAAAAACCCCGCCTTGTTTGAGAGCGGGGTTTTTTATTGCCCGATGGTTTTTCAATTATCAGGCCGATATTGTTCAACCAGCCTTAAAGAGCTTGATTCTCCATCTGATATTCTTGCAGCTTGCGGGTCAATGTATTGCGCCCCCAACCCAGCAGTTCAGCGGCATCCTTTTTACGACCACTGGTATGAGCCAAAGCGGTTTCAATCATGGTGCGTTCAAAATCAGGTACAGCCTGAGACAGGATATCCCTGCGCCCAGACTTGAGCTCGCGCTCACTCCAGCGACGCAACATCTGCTGCCAATCGCCCTGCACACGCAATTCACTGCCAGCCTCTTCAACCTTAAGTTCTGGAGGCAAATCCGTTAACAGCACTTCGCGACCTGCGGCCATCACGGTGAGCCAGCGACAAATATTCTCTAGCTGGCGAACATTGCCCGGCCATTCCATTGCGCAGAAAAAATCTTCCGCTTCTTGGGACAGCACCTTAGGCTCCATCTCAAGCTCTTTGGCGGCGCGATGAAAAAAGTGTGTCATCAGCTGAGGGATATCTTCGCGTCGATCCGAGAGTTTCGGCAGATGAACACGAATAACATTAATACGGTGATAAAGATCTTCGCGAAAGCGGTTGCTCTCTACCAACTCTTCTAGGTTTTGGTGAGTTGCGGCAATGATCCGCACATCCACTTTCACCGAAATGTGGCCGCCGACCCTGTAGAACTCACCATCGGCTAAAACTCGTAACAGGCGGGTCTGCGCCTCAGGTGGCATATCGCCAATTTCGTCGAGGAATAGGGTACCGCCATTGGCCTGCTCAAAGCGACCTTCACGGCGCTGAGCAGCACCGGTAAAGGCACCTTTTTCGTGGCCAAACAGCTCCGATTCAATCAGGTCATGGGGAATGGCGGCCATATTCAAGGCGATAAATTTAGAATTGCGGCGCGGGCTGTGTTTGTGCAGCGCATGGGCTACTAGCTCCTTACCGGTTCCCGACTCACCATTAATCAACACGGTGATATTGGAATTTGAGAGGCGGCCAATAGCGCGAAAGACTTCCTGCATGGCCGGTGCTTCACCAATAATTTCTTGGGTCGGAATGGATTCGCGGGGAACGTCTTGAGGTTTTTGTTCGCGAGCAAAGGTAACGCCACGGCGGGCTACATCTACCAGCTCGTCCAGATCAAAAGGCTTTGGCAGGTATTCAAAAGCACCACCCTGATAGGCGGCCACAGCACTGTCGAGATCCGAGTGGGCGGTGGTGATGATCACCGGGATACCAGGTTGTGTGGAGTGAATCTGCTTAAGCAGCTCAAGGCCGTCGATGCCGGGCATACGAATATCGGAGATAATAATCTCGGGCAGGGATGACTGGAGAGCTACTAACAGGTCGTCGCCATTTTCAAAGCTTCGCACTTCGATGCCTTCGCGAGAAATTGCCTTCTCCATTACCCAGCGCAGCGAGCGGTCGTCTTCGGCTATCCAAATTTCTGATGTGCTGTTCATGCTATGCCTTTATCGGTAGATAAATGGAGAATCGAGTACTGCCCGGCTCTGAGTCACATTCAATAACGCCCTGATGAACATTGATTGCAGATTGGGCGATGGATAAACCCAACCCGGTGCCCTCACTGCGGCCACTGACCATAGGGAAGAATACTCGCTCTTTGATATCCTCAGAAATACCCGGCCCGGTATCCATAATATCGAGCCTACATAGCGCTTTGTGATGGTGACCCGCAACGGTGAAGTTACGTTGAATTCTTGTTTTTAATGTTAGTCGCCGCTGCGGCAGATCCGACTCGAGCATTGCCTGCATGGCATTGCGCGCAACGTTTAAGACTGACTGAATCAGCTGTTCACGATCGCCTGAGAGATCGGGAATACTGGGGTCATAATCCCGCTGAACGATCAGGGCGCCCTGCACCTCAACCTCGATCAATGTGGCCACATGCTCGGTCACTTCATGGATATTGATCGGGGCAAACTTCGGCAGCTGACTGGGGCCCAACAGTCGATCAACGAGATTTCTAAGGCGATCGGTTTCGGTGGTAATTATCTGACAGAGCTCAGAGGTCTCGCTGTTGATCTCGGTGCCGGAAATTTCCTGAGCCAACAACTGCGCCGCACCGCGAATACCGCCGAGAGGATTTTTAATCTCATGAGCCAAACCGCGAATAAGGCTTCTTGATGTGTCGTGAACAGAGAGTAATGCTTCCTCGCGGTTAATGCGCAAAATACGATCCACCGGCTGCATTTCCATTAACACCCACCGATCTGGGCCAATGCTTATGGGGGTAACCGTGTAATCCACCTGGGAAGACTCGACCCCCAGGCCACGAAGAAACTCATGGCGCAGAGTCAGCGCTCGCCCAAACTCAAGCGCCTCACGCAATGTCTGGCGCGCGGTTTCATCATCATCAAACAGATCGCTTACCGCTGAACCACGCAGACGCGCACTCCCGGCTTGAAGCAGGGCTTCGGCGGCGGGATTGATATAGTCGATCAATAGGCTCTGATCAATCAGCAACACTGCAGTATTGAGATTATCCAGCAGCAATCTATGTAGTTGATCTGAGGTCATAAGTTCCTAGTCGAATCCAGTAAGAGTCAGCATGGGGTTTTCGCAGCAGGTATCTCTGAATGCTGCGGAGACTATTTGGCCTCCATAGAATGTCCTGCAATAAGCAAGCCAAAAGCCAACAGGGATCCCTATTTGAAAGCGACCAATACAGGGGGTCAGGGGCAAAGGGCAGGGTCAGTATAATGCAGTCAGTCCATTAGCGCACCATTATGGTGCAGCACGATTCCGGAGGGGCCTAATTGCGCTTGTAATGACGCTGGACATGCACCGTCACAGACGGAGTAATCACCAATACAGCACCCTGGGAAGAGAGTACGCGAGCGGAAATGCGGTGGGATCCTCGCTCCAATCCGCTAATCGATAACGACGTTTTGGCAACAGGGTTGCCAGCGGCGGAACCATCAACGTAAAACTGCACCAGATGATCAGCGTTAAGCTCTGGTATTAGAGCCAGCTGGGCCAACACATTAGGCTGATCAAAGTGCACTAGTGAGTCATCCGAGGGCGACACTAGGGCGGCAAATGAGTAACCGGGGAAGGCCACAACTTGCTCCTCATCCACAGGTACTAGCGGCCTTTCGGCAGCTGGAGCTGGAGTGGAGCTAGGGATCGGATTGATTGCCGGTAACAGCACCTCATCGGCAGCAACTTCAGCAGCAGGCGCATCTGTGTAAGTAATATTGCCCTTATCATCGACGACCTTATAGATTGTCGCAGCTGCTGACGAAGTCAGGATCAGACTGACGACAATAGCGACGAGATAATCGGGTAATGTTTTCATTGATCTGGCCTGCAAGTCTGTTAGTAAACGCGACGATCACAGAGACCTTATTCACGTTCCTTAAAGACTAGACCTATTTTGAATAAAGAAAAAGCCCGCCATTGAGACAATGGCGGGCTTTTCAGGTCTTGCTATTTCCAGCTGTCACTAAAAGCCGAAATGTATTAAGCGAATTACACGCTGTAGTACATATCAAACTCAACCGGGTGAGTGGTGTGCTCAACGCGGTAAACTTCTTCCATCTTCAGATCAATATAAGCGTCGATCATCTCGTCGGTGAATACGCCACCAGCGGTCAGATATTCACGGTCAGCATTGAGCTCGTCCAGCGCTTCGCGCAGGCTGCCAGCAACCTGTGGGATAGCGGCGGCTTCTTCAGCAGGCAGATCATAAAGATCTTTGTCCGCTGCGTCGCCAGGGTGCATCTTGTGCTTGATTCCGTCCAGACCAGCCATCAGCATTGAAGCAAACATCAGGTATGGGTTGGCAGTTGGATCACCAAAGCGTACCTCTACACGCTTGCCACGTGGGCTAGCAACATAGGGAATACGGATCGCAGCAGAACGGTTACGGGCTGAGTAAGCCAGCATTACCGGTGCTTCAAAACCTGGGATCAAACGCTTGTAGGAGTTAGTCGATGCGTTAGCAAAAGCATTCAACGACTTGGCGTGCTTAATGATGCCGCCAATGTAGTGCAGAGCCATTTCGCTCAGGCCAGCATAAGCATCGCCAGCGAACTGGTTGACGCCGTCTTTAGCGAAAGACATGTGGACGTGCATACCAGAACCGTTGTCACCAACAATTGGCTTAGGCATAAAGGTCGCAGTCTTGCCATAGGCGTGAGCAACGTTGTGTACACAGTACTTAAGAATCTGAACCTGGTCAGCCTTAGCAACCAATGTATCAAAGCGAACACCAATCTCACACTGACCAGCAGTGCCTACTTCATGGTGATGTACTTCGATATCTAGACCCATCTGCTCCATGGCATTACACATGGCAGCACGCAGATCGTGCAGGCTATCGACTGGTGGTACTGGGAAGTAACCGCCTTTAACACCAGGGCGGTGGCCCATGTTGCCATCAGGGAAATCACTGCCTGAAGACCAAGCTGCTTCGTCAGAATTGATTTTGTAGAAAGCGCCGCTCATGTCGACACCCCATTTGATGTCGTCAAAAACGAAGAACTCAGGCTCTGGACCGAAGAATGCGGTATCGCCAAGGCCGGTAGAGTTCAGGTATTGCTCAGCGCGCTGGGCGATGGAGCGTGGATCGCGCTCGTAGCCTTGCATAGTTGAAGGCTCAACGATGCCACAGCGAATGATTACAGTAGGCTCATCGGTGAAGGGATCGAGGACAGCCGTGCTGTCGTCTGGCATCAAAATCATGTCTGATTCATTGATACCCTTCCAGCCAGCGATAGATGATCCGTCAAACATTTTGCCTTCAACGAAAAAGTCGTCGCCGACTTCACCAGTAGGTATAGAAACGTGCTGCTCTTTACCTTTAGTATCAGTAAAGCGCATATCAACCCAGCGAGCGCCACTTTCTTTAATAAGATTCAAAGTCTTGTCAGACATGTATTCCTCCAATATGGAATGTGCATTTTTAGTTGTGCTTTCTAATTCGAAGCCCTATAGAGAAACTTTACAAAACTGCCTGAGCAATTCTCAATAGACTTTTACAGGTTAGGAAACTGCAATAGTCGTGCCAATAGGCATCCCCCAAAACCGATCGCGCCATGTCCTTCCCAGCCGTTGCCAGACCTCACTTAAAGGTCCATATTAAACAGACAAAGAGTAACATTACTCGAGCAAATAGCACTATTATGGTGCGGAGAAAAGCCGCAACGCACCAATTAGGTGCTAAAAACAAGGTAATTTGTTAACCCTGATTGCCGAGCGGCAGCAGTATAATGCTTTTAGGCTTTTTTTCGGTACTCTTTCTAGTCTACCCTGCAGAGATAACAATTCAGGAGCTCAGATAATGGCGAGCATCAAGACAGTTTCACAGCCAAGCGCCCATGACATCATCCTTGACATACGTCACCCAGATGAAATCGAGCAGCGACCACTGGCCTGGCCATCAAGTAGAGTCATCTGCTTGCCATTCTTCCAGATTGCGAAACAACTGGAGGGTTTGGATAGGCAGCAATCCTATCTGCTGTATTGCGAAAAAGGCATTATGAGCCGTCTTCATGCCGACGCGATGCAAAAAAACGGCTTTGAGAAGATCGCAGTCTTTAGCCCCGAACGTTTGTCTCCGACACAGCCAGAACAAGAAATAAGTAATTAAAACAAAGCTATGTGTGTCGTATTTCTCATTATTTGGGTTGATTAGTCGCCATTATCACTGAGAAGCGACTATATTTAGAGCTTAGCCTGAGTTTTGTCCAACCGAAATCAGCCGCAGGATGCAGCCGATGATGAGCACTGAAAATTTGCTCGGGGAATTCAAGGAAGCAGCGCACTCCACTCCCCGCTCACTCAACAGCTCGATCCAGGTCGAGCTGGAAAGGCACGTTTCAAAAAACATCAGGTCAGGCCTGGTCATTGCGATCGTTGGCGCCATCTTTCTACTTGCCTTGGCAAGTAATCAAAACCCAACAATCTTAAACTGGGCCTGGCTAACTTTAGCCGCCCTAGCATGCCTTACAGTCTGGCTATGGTCGGTACGCATCAGTCGCGATACCAGGCCAAGCAACGGTCAGATCCGAGCTCTAGTCACCACCTCATCGCTTATTTTTGCTGCCCTTTACGGTGCCGCAACGGTGATTTTTATCACACCTGACTATATAGAAAACTCGGTCTTCGCCGCTATCACGCTGATTGCCCTGAGCTATGCTTGGCCACTGACCCATGCATTGCTGCCGATCTATCGCCACCTCTTCCTGAGCCTGTTTTTTGTACCACTGTTTATTACGCTGTTGAGCTATCAGCCCCAGATAAGCCCGGGATTTTTAATCTTAGTTGCACTGACCTATTTTATTTTTAATCGCAACCAACTGAGTCAGCGCCGCGCCTTTAGCTGGGCCACAGGCAATATGATCAAGGCCAATGAACACTCGGATGTGGTGGTGGCCACCAGCCAAAAGATCACCAGCCTGATCGAACAGACGCCCCTTGGGTTTATTGAGTGGAATCAAGAGCGGGAAATTATTGGCTGGAATCCTGCGGCGACGACCATATTTGGGTATTCCAAGGAAGAAGTGCTGGGCCGCACCACAGACTTTTTATTCGACAAAAAGAAGAGCTTTTTACTCCAGCAGGTGGAAAACGATCTTTTCCTTTTCGGTAAAGACTTTACCGGCACCGCGGAAAATGTCACCCGGGACGGCACCATGATCATCTGCGAGTGGAACGATACGCCGTTGTTTGATGAAGCCATGAATGTGGTGGGCGCGGCATCCTTTGTTGAGGATGTCACGGATCGAGTTAATCTCGAGACGCGCATCAAACAGCAGGCCTATTTTGACCCCCTAACAGGTCTGCCCAATCGCCATCGTTTAATGGAAGAACTCAATCGCGTGGTCGCCCTTGCCCAGCGCAGTCAAAATTATTGCTCGCTACTCTTTATAGATCTAGATCATTTTAAAGAGATTAACGATACTCGCGGCCATCACTATGGCGATCTGGCACTGGCGCTATTTGCCCAGCGGCTGCGCAAAGTGATTCGCTCCGAAGAGGCCGTAGCCCGCCTCGGCGGTGACGAATTTGTCGTACTGTTGGAAAACCTCGGCACTGAAGAAGAACCCTCGCGCCTGCAGATTGCTCAGGTTGCAGAAAAAATCATTGATGCTGCGCGCGAGCCTTTAGTGATCAAAGACGAAAAATTCCGCATTAGCTGCAGCATAGGCATTGTGCTATTTAACGATGGCAGCTCTGATAGCGAGGCAATTCTGCAGCAAGCGGACAAGGCCCTTTACACCATCAAGCGGGAGGGCAAGTCCAACTACTACTTCCACAACCAGAAACTACCCTCTGAGATGCAAACTCAGGCTATCCTGCTGGAACAGCTGCGCGACAAAACCAATAACCAATCATTTCTGCCCTATTACCAACCTATTCTGAATGCCAAGACCAATCTAATTAGCAGCCTGCAAATATTTTTGCGCTGGAAAAACCCCGATAATGAATTGATCGCAGCCAACGAAATTATCTCGCTACTTGAGTCAGGCTCGATGATCGTAGATATTTCTTTAACATTGCTCGACCAGATCTTTAATCAGGTCGATCTGTGGCGCAATCAGGATTTATGGCGCGAGGACCAGCAGATTTACTTTACCCTCAGCCTGCGTGAATTGGAGCACCCATCGTTTACGCTGAGCATTGAAGCACTGCTGAATAAATACTCCATTGAGGCAAATACTCTGGTGTTTACGGTTCACACCGAAACGCTGCCGAAAATACATAACCCTCTAACCCTGCAATTAAACGCCCTCAGAGCTCTGGGCATTCGCTTTGTGGTCGACAATGTTGGCTATCAGACTCTGCCGATTCAGAAGTTGCGGGAATTTGATGTGGATACCATTCGCATCTCCCACAAACTAATGGCTGAATGCCCCTACATGGAAAGTTCTTGGAATTTAGTCAAAGGACTGGTGGAGCTAACCAAATCCGTGGGCTTAAAATGTATCGCACCCTGCGTTGAAGAGGCCGAGATACATCACCTTCTGCTCGACACCGGCTGTCAGTTATTACAGGGAAACCTGATCGCACCGCCCTCACCAGCAACCGCAATAACCAGAATGTTGATCGAACGCGACACCGTCAGTAGTGAAGAATCTCCCGCCTAGTGAAAAGATCCGTAGCAGTTTCTGTCAATTAGCCTATAATCGCGCCTTTTTGCGCCTACTGGTATCTCTCATGTCCATCGAAAACCTGCGGAACATTGCAATCATTGCCCACGTTGACCACGGTAAAACAACTCTGGTCGACAAACTTCTCAGCCAATCTGGCACTCTCGATCGTAAAGATGTGGGATCAGAGCGTCTTATGGACTCCAACGATCAGGAAAAAGAGCGCGGAATTACAATTCTGGCGAAGAACACCGCGATCAACTGGAATAACTACCGCATCAATATCGTAGACACCCCAGGTCACGCCGACTTCGGTGGTGAAGTAGAGCGCGTTCTGTCTATGGTCGACTCAGTGTTACTCCTGGTTGATGCTGTAGACGGTCCAATGCCACAGACACGCTTTGTAACCTCCAAAGCATTCGAGCAGGGTTTGCGCCCAATCGTTGTTATCAACAAGGTTGACCGTCCCGGCGCTCGTCCAGACTGGGTTATGGATCAGGTCTTTGACCTCTTTGACAACCTCGGCGCCACCGATGAGCAGCTCGACTTCCCCGTTATCTACGCTTCGGCATTGAACGGTATTGCCGGTCTCGATGTGGACGACATGGCAGAAGACATGACCCCGCTCTACGAAATGATCGTCAAGGACGTACCTGCACCTAAGGTAGACGTTGACGGCCCATTCCAGATGCAGATTTCCGCACTGGCCTATGACAGCTATGTGGGCGTTATCGGTGTTGGTCGTATTACCCGCGGCAAGCTCAAGCCAGGGCAGCAAGTTATTGTTAAGTCAGCTGACGGCAAAGAGCGCAAAGGTAAGGTCCTCAATGTTAAAGGTTATCTCGGACTCGAGCAGATCGAGACCGAATTGGCCGGCGCTGGCGACATCGTCTGCATCAACGGTATTGATGGCCTGAGCATCTCCGACACTCTCTGCGATCCAGAGAATGTTGAAGCCTTGCCACCATTGAGCGTTGATGAGCCCACTGTAAGCATGACCTTTATTGTTAACGATTCACCGTTCGCGGGACTCGAAGGCAAATACGTCACCACAAGAAATATTAAAGATCGTCTCGCCCAAGAACTGATTCACAACGTGGCACTGCGCGTAAAGCCCGGCGACACGCCAGACAAATTTATTGTCTCGGGTCGCGGTGAGCTGCACCTCTCGGTACTGATTGAAACCATGCGTCGCGAAGGCTTCGAGATGGGCGTTTCACGTCCGGAAGTGGTACAGAAAATTGTCGATGGCAAAATTCACGAGCCGTTCGAACAGGTTGTAATCGACGTTGAAGAACAGCACCAGGGTTCAGTAATGGAAGAACTCGGCATGCGTAAAGCCGAGCTGACCAACATGGAACCTGACGGAAAAGGCCGTGTGCGACTGGAGTTTTCCATGCCGTCTCGCGGACTGATTGGCTTCCGTGGCGCCTTCCTGACCCTGACCTCAGGCTCTGGCATTATGACCAGCATCTTTGATCACTACGGCCTAGCGAAAGAGGGCGAAGCCCACTCACGCAAGAACGGCGCGTTGATCAGTATGGTCAAGGGTAAAACTGCTGCCTATGCCCTGTTTAACATTCAGGCTCGCGGTCGTCTATTCTTAGGCCATGCGATTGATGTTTACGAAGGCCAGATAGTTGGCATTCACTCTCGCGGCAATGATTTGGTCGTCAACCCGATTAAAGGCAAGCAGCTGACTAACGTTCGCGCCTCGGGAACAGACGAAGCACTGACCCTAGTGCCACCGATCAAGCATACGCTAGAGCAGGCACTTGAGTTTATTGAAGATGACGAGTTAGTTGAAGTCACTCCAATCAGCATTCGTCTGCGCAAGAAGCGATTGACTGAGAATGAACGCAAGCGTGGACCTAAGTAGTCAGTAAAGAGCCACAAGCAACAAGCGCTATGTAATCTGAGCAATCTGAGTAATGTAAGTAATCTGCTTGAAAATGGCGGGCCTCTAGTCTGAACTAAGATGGCCCGCCTATTTACTTTTAAATAGTTCAGTGCCAGATTTTAGTGCTACATTTACTACCAATGGATGGTGGGAAGCTTATGACGGAACTCGACAGCACAGATTCTATACCCAGGGGATTTCTCTCCTTCTCCCTGGTCAGTCAGGAAATTATCTCTGTACTCTTTGCCTTCTACTCCTATTACCAAGGAGACATGGACCTAGCCACATTTTATCTGGCCATGGCAGCACTGCTGTTGGTCGGTCTCGGTATTCACTCCATATTTGATCGTCCCCGCACCGCACGCCTAGTTCTCGCCTTGGTGTTGATCGGCGGCTATTTCTACCTGCTCTCGGGAGCATCAGACGGCTCCTCATTACTCTGGTGCCTGACCATCATTCCAGTATTAGTTGGCTGCTTCGGTTACCGCCACAGTGTTTTTCTACTAGGTTCAGTGCTCGCCGGGTCCGCCTGGCTTTTTTATGGGCCATCAATATTTATCCTGATGCCCGCATACAGCGACGTCACCCTAGTGCGCTTTCTGTCCTCTTTTGCGGTGCTGTCGGTTTTTGCCATCGCCATGGACAATTCACATTCTCGCAGCCTCAATCGCTACAAGGATCTGTCTCGTCGGGTCGACCAAATTGCCCATCAGGATCAGCTCACCAAGCTACCCAATCGCCACGATATGGAACAGCGGTTGGAGAAAAAATATCAACAGTACCGCCTAGTGAATCAGCCTTTCTCGATACTGCTTGCGGATCTCGACAACTTTAAATTTATCAATGATCGCTATGGCCACGATGTCGGCGATGAAGTGCTCCACGCTATTGGCGCACTGCTCAGCGAACCACTGCGAGGGGAAGATGTGGTAGCGCGCTGGGGAGGCAATGAATTTATGGTGTTGCTGCCCACCGCCAACTCCGAAGCAGCGGTGAATATCGCCGAGCGGCTGCGGGCTCAAGCAGGGAAGCTGGCTATGGACGCTCAAGGCGACCAGCTGCGAATTTCCCTCAGCGTGGGTGTAGCCTCAATCGATAAATGTACTGGTATCGACGACCTCATATCCACCGCAGAAAACGGGCTCTATCAGGCCAAGCATATGGGCCGCGATATGGTAATTGTTGGCTAGGCTTGCTGACTCGTTTCAGGCCTGGCCGTAGCGGAAACAATCCCTAGTGTGGTCATTCACCACCCCCACCGCCTGGAGAAAGGCATAACAGATGGTTGTGCCAAAAAACTTAAATCCGCGCTTTTTCATCTCTTTGCTAATCCTGTCAGACAGCTCAGTGGATGCCGGAATCTCTGATAAAGACGACCAGTGATTAACAATTGGCTTGTCGTCGACAAAGCCCCAGATGTAATTGCTAAAGCTCCCATACTCTTGCTGCAGATCGATAAAGTGACGTGCATTAGAGATAGTGCTGGCGACCTTGAGTCGATTGCGAACAATACCCGGATCTTGCAGCAGTTGTTCAACATCAGACTCATCCAACGCTGCTACTTTGTGCACATCAAAATTGGCAAATGCCTTGCGATAATTTTCACGCTTGCGTAAAACCGTTATCCAGGAGAGCCCAGCCTGAGCCCCTTCGAGTACCACAAACTCAAACAGCCTCTGATCGTCGCGGCAGGGTACCCCCCACTCGCGGTCATGATACTGCTGATAGAGCGGATCATCACCGCACCAGGTACAGCGAATATTGTCAGTCATTTTTATGTCCTCAAGGCATTCTTTTGGTCGGCCGTATATGCGCAAGCAGATATTTATCCTACTAATAATCGACTATGCTAAGCATCAGGTTAAATGAAACTCCTGACGAGGTGATACTAGTTCAATGATCAAACGCTTTCCGGATATTAGGCCTTATAAAACGCAATTTATAGCAGTCACTCCACCTCATCAACTCTATGTCGAAGAATCGGGCAACCCTGATGGCATACCTGTGTTATTTGTCCATGGCGGCCCCGGCGGCGGCACTTCAGTAACCGACCGCTGTTTTTTTGATCCGGAAAAATATCGCATTATTTTATTTGATCAGCGAGGTGCTGGCCGATCTACGCCTCACGCATTGCTCGATGACAACAACACTGCAGCACTGATCGAGGACATCGAAACCATTCGTGCAGAACTGGATGTTGAGCGCTGGGTCGTCTTCGGCGGTTCCTGGGGTTCCACCCTCGGGCTGCTCTATGCACAGCAATACCCGCACCTGATCATGGGATTGATTCTGCGCGGTATCTTTTTGTGTCGCGATGAAGATATTAACTGGTTTTATCAGGATGGTGCCGGGCGAATCTTCCCCGAATACTGGCAGCAATACACTCAGGTGATACCAGAGAGCGAACGCGGTGATATGGTTGCAGCCTTTTATCGTCGCCTCACTGGCAACAATGACTTTGAACGCATGGCCGCAGCTAAAGCCTGGTCCATCTGGGAGGGACGCTGCGCCACCCTTCGCAGCAACAGTGAAGTGGTCGAGCGCTTTGCCAACCCCCATATGGCCGTCGCCATGGCGCGTATTGAAGCGCATTTTTTTATCAACAAAGCCTTTATCAAGCCTAATCAAATTCTCGACAACGCCCACCTGCTCAAGGATATTCCCGGCACCATTGTTCACGGTCGCTACGACATGATCTGTCCAGTCAATCAAGCCATTGCCCTGAGTGAAGCCTGGCCCAGCGCCAAGTTAGATATTATTGGCGATGCTGGTCACTCCTCCTCTGAACGCGGCACCACCGATGCTTTAGTCCGAGCCACCAACAGATTGGCTCATCATCTAGAAAAGAATCATTAAGGTTTCCCCATGATCGGATTAATTCAGCGTGTCAGCCATGCTAGTGTGCGCGTCGACAACCAAGTTTGCGGCGAGATCGATCAGGGTATTTTATTGCTTCTGGCGGTGGAACCGGAGGATTTAGAGAGCCACGCTGAACGTCTTTTAGAGAAGGTGCTCAACTATCGAGTGTTTTCAGATACTGAAGGCAAGATGAACCTGTCGCTGCGGGATATTCAGGGTGGACTACTCGTTGTGTCACAATTTACTCTGGCGGCGAACACCAAAAAAGGTCTGCGCCCGAGCTTTACCTCGGCGGCCCCACCGGCACATGCCGAGGCCCTCTATGATTATTTCGCCACTCGCGCCAGCGCGGTTTACGACAAAACGCAATACGGTATTTTTGGTGCCGATATGCAGGTTTCCCTGTGCAACGATGGGCCGGTCACTTTTTCACTGCAGGTCTAAGTCGTTTCTGCTCCCCTACTTAAGAGCCCTACTTAAAAGCCCTACTTAAAAGCCCTACTTTAGCGCCCTACTTAAAAGCCCCGCTTTATTTTCCAGAATTTAGTGCCGCCACCAGGCGCAGGTGAAAGCCCTCAAAACCACCATTGCTCATCACCACTACATGGGATTTTTCGGCGCTTGCGTGAATCTGCTCTAAGGTACTGACCAGCAGCTGATCAATCTGATCACAGACCTTAGCCGGCACAGTGCAGGCAGATGCCACCGCTTGTAGGTCCCAGCTCACCGCCGGACCCCTGTACCAAAGGGCAAAATCTGCTGCTGCCACCGCATCACTTAAAGCCGCCTTGTGCATACCCAACTTCATGGTCGCCGAGCGCGGTTCAACAATCGCAATCACCTGTTCAGAACCGACTTTTGCCCGCAATCCCTCAACGGTACTGACAATGGCGGTGGGATGATGAGCGAAATCATCGTAGACGGTGACCTGATCATCCTCATAGATGACCTCCATACGCCGTTTAACGCCGACAAACTGACTCAGCGCCAGACAGGACTTCTCCAGACTAACGCCCACTGTGGAGGCTGCCATCACTGCTGCGATGGCATTGAGCACATTGTGCTGGCCACTGTGCTGCCAGCTAATCTGTGCCGACTGATCATTGGCATCGGTAATTTCAAACGTGGAACCATCCGCGGCCAATAGTTTATAGCGCCAGCCGGAGCCCTTAGCGCCGCTCGTCTCGTCAGCAGTCTGGTTGCGCGGCTCGTTAAAAAAGGTCTGGACCTGACTCCAACAGCCCTGATCCACTACCTGCTGCAAATTGCTGTTATCAGCGGGATAAATAAGCTGCCCATTACTCGGCAGGGTCCGCACCAGATGATGAAACTGGCGCTGAATAGCAGCCAAGTCGTCAAAGATATCCCCGTGATCAAACTCAAGATTGTTCATCACCAAGGTATTGCTGTGATAGTGGACAAACTTAGAGCGCTTATCGAAAAAGGCACTGTCGTACTCGTCCGCCTCAACCACAAAGTAGCCTCCAGAGCCTGAACTCAGACGTGCCGAGAGACCAAAATCCAGTGGCACACCGCCGATCAAAAAGCCGGGTTTTAAACCCGCCTGCTCGAGAATCACCGCCAACATACTGCTGGTAGTGGTCTTGCCATGGGTTCCAGCGACCGACAACACGTACTGATCCCGCAGAATGTTCTCACCCAGCCACTGAGGCCCAGAGGTGTAGATAAGGCCATTATCGAGCATATATTCAACACAGGGATTACCCCGCGACATGGCGTTGCCGACAATAATCAGATCCGGCGACGGTTGCAGCTGCTGGGGATCAAAGCCTTCGATCAACTCAATTCCCGCCAGCTCTAGCTGGGTACTCATGGGCGGATAAACATTGGCGTCACTGCCGGATACATGATGACCAAGCTGTTTGGCCAACTGTGCTAGGCTACCCATAAAAGTGCCGCAGATACCAAGAATATGAATGTGCATGAGTTTCCTTTTTCCCTTGCCGATTGTTTTTCCACTGCAGAGATTATGGCATCAGGCTAAATAAACTCCTAAAATTACGCGCTTTAGTCTAAAAATAAACGTATTGACCACTGAAAATAATCTCTATTTGTGGAGTAAACTCTTGCTGAACAATCTTCCTGCGACCCTGGCTCTCGGACTTGTTGTCACGCTGTGCGGTTGCGGTGGCGGTGGTGGCGGGCAAAAATCTGCTGACAGTGGCATTCAAATTCCACCTCCCTCAAGTAACCAGGACAATAGCAAACCGCCCTGGAATAGCTTTGCAGACCAGATTCAAGATCCCAGCAATCTAAACGACCTCGGCACTCAGTTTGAAACCGATGAATACGAGGCTATGGGCGCCCTGGCGATGATCAATGCCTCCAGCGCCTATGCCCGCGGTGCCACAGGTGCTGGAATAGCGGTTGGCGTAATTGATTCTGGTGTTTATGAAGAACATATTGAATTTGCCCAAGGCAGCGACAACAAAGTCGAGTACGCCGGCAGTGACTACAGCAGCGGCAATCCAAGAAGTGACGAGGCCATTGGTCACGGCACATTAGTCGCCGGTATTATTGCCGCCAACAGAGATGGGACTCAGGTTAGCAGCGGTATCAATATGCACGGCGTGGCTTTTGACGCCAGCATTTTAGCCTACGAGATACCCCTGGGCTCCGGCAGCGGTCCCTATGACCCTTTAGACGTCGAGCGAATCAATTTTTCCGATGACAATTATTTTGCCAATCGCTTCAACACCATGGCCGAGCAGGTGGATATCATCAATCTGAGCTTTGGTTTTTCAGGGGTTGTCACCTCCTATACCGCGGCTCAGGTGGAATCGGCATTTGGCCTCACTATTGATGCCCTGGCGCAACAGAATAAATCTCGCAGCGAGCGCTCAATCTTTGTCTTTTCTGCAGGCAATGCCTGGAACGATATAGATGATGAGGGCAATACTGTGAACGCCGACTCTCCGGAACTTATGCCCGGACTGCCCTATCTGTTTCCCGAGCTTAAAGATCATATGCTGGCAGTGGCCGCCGTCGACGACAAAGGTGAAATTGCCTTTTACTCCAACCGCTGCGGTGTCGCTGCCGACTACTGCCTGGTAGCACCTGGTGGTGGTGACGGCAATGGTAACGGCAATGTCGAAACCGACGAGCGCATTTGGGGCCCAACACCACCCGATTCTGGAGGCGAAGCGGGCGCTCACTATTATGGCGGATCCATCGGCACCTCCTTTGCCGCACCAGCGGTCAGCGGCTCTCTGGCACTGTTAAAACAGATGTTCCCCACTGTCGGCAATCACGAACTGGCCGCGCGTCTGCTAACCACGGCCAATAAGACCGGCATCTACAGCGACAGCAGTATTTATGGGCAGGGGCTATTAGATCTAGATGCGGCGACTCGACCTGTTGGCGCACTGGGCGTTGCCAGCGGCAACAGCTTAAATAGCGGCCTAAGTGATATAGGTGCCAATACCATCAGCGTCTCTGGCGCAGGTCTTGGCAACAGTTTGGTAAATGCCTTGCAGGGCCATACTATGGCGCTCTTTGACCAACAGGGCTTTCCCTTTTTAAGCAACGCCAGTCAGTTAGTCCAGCAATCTCCGCCGCTTTCAGCAGTCAGCCGTCTGCAGCACCATGAGCAGCAACTCGGTAATGGCGCGCGCCTGCAATTGGGTAAAAGCAGCAGCCTAATGACTAATCCGGGCTCAGGGTTACATTCCGATTATCTGGCCCTGCAATTTGGCTCAAGGCCAAACGCCTACACAGATGACCAAAACACTGTAGACCGCTTTATGGGTATCAATGCCAACCCGGGATGGTTCTTTGGAGTCTATGCCGACGCCTTTGTCACGCCCAACCAGAGTCGCGATGACAGCAGTTTTGCCGCGCCCTGGCTAAGCTTTGCCCGCAACGGTTGGAGTAGTGGCGGCGCGATGGATTTGGGACTCGGGAAATTGCGCATAGGCATGTTTGAGGGCGCTCAATTTAAGAACAGTGCAACTGACGACCTTTTAACTGGCCACAGTGAACACCACAGCAATGGTAGCCTATTGGAATACGCACTCTGGTCGCCAGCTTTTAGTCTCAACTTTCAGCGTGGCTTTATCAGTGAAGATGACAGCTTTCTCGGCGCCAGCTTTGGTCAGAACCTGGGTCAGCTAAAAAATAGCGGCACAGAATTTTTCGGCCTCAATGGTCATGTGCAACTTAATTCGAATTGGCAGGGAATCTTTGCCGTTTATCTGGGCACCACTGAAAGCAGCCTAGGAGGAAATGGGCGGGTAGAAAACAGGGGCTTATTTAATCTCGACAAATCCGTCAACAGTAACTCCTGGTCTCTGGGTCTAAATAGCTCTCCAGACTGGCAAACAGATGACCGCCTAAGTATTAGCCTGCACCAACCCCTTCGCGTGCAGAGCGGTCAGGGCAGTCTGCAACTGGCAACTGGCCGCACCACTGATCGCCAAGTCATCTATGAAACAGTTAGCGTCGATCTGCAGCCCCAGGGCCGTGAACAGCAACTGGAACTGCTCTATCAGTTCAAATTAGGCGATATCAGGGCCGCAACGCGTGTGGAATATACTTATCAGCCCCATCACAATCCGCACAACCCAAGTTATGGCGTGATCGAATTCTCACTATTTAGGGCCTTTACTCCCTAGTTGGCGCTTCCTGACGGGGCAGGAAAGCTTTACCATAGCGCCTTCACAAGGGACTACAGGGAAGAGAGAGTTACATGGCCAAAAGAAATGCGTTTTATGCACAATCTGGAGGCGTCACGTCAGTGATTAACGCCTCTGCCGCAGGCGTTATTGAAACCTGCCGCGCCAACAAGGACAGCATCGGCACCCTTTACGCCGGTCAAAATGGCATCCTCGGTGCCCTCCACGAAAATCTTATCGACACCAGCAAAGAAACCCCCACCGCCGTAGCTTCCCTGAAGCACACCCCCGGTGGCGCTTTTGGTTCCTGCCGCTACAAAATGCGCGACCACAATGAGGACAGCTCGGAATATGAGCGTCTGGTTGAGGTGTTTAAAGCTCACAATATTGGTTACTTTTTTTATAACGGTGGCGGCGATTCAGCGGATACCTGCCTCAAAGTGTCCCAGATCGCGGCCCGCATGAACTACCCACTGCAAGCAATACACATCCCCAAGACCATCGACAACGACCTGCCCCACACTGACTGCTCTCCCGGGTTTGGCTCGGTGGCTAAATATGTTGCCGTATCCACCAAAGAGGCGAGTCTCGATATTGCCTCTATGTGCGCCTCCTCGACGAAGATATTTATACTTGAAGTCATGGGCCGCCACGCTGGCTGGATTGCTGCCTCTGGTGGCTTGGCCGCAGAAGAAGCCGGTGATCCACCGCATATTATTATCTTCCCTGAAATCCCTTTTTCCAGAGACGAGTTTATTGCCAAGGTTGATGCCACGGTAAAAGACAAAGGCTACTGTGTGGTTGTCGCCTCAGAGGGCGCCAAGTATGCAGACGGCGCACTGATATCTGGCTCACTGCACAAAGATGCTTTCGGCCACCAACAGCTTGGCGGCGTCGCTCAGACCCTGGCCAGTATGGTCAAAAACAGTCTAGGTCATAAATATCACTATGCCTTAGCCGATTATCTGCAGCGCTCGGCACGGCATATCGCGTCGAAAACCGATGTGGATCAGGCCTATGCAGTGGGCAAGGGAGCTGTTGAAAAAGCCCTCGAAGGCAAGGGCGGAATCATGGTGACTATCGAACGTGGCACCGGCAAAAAATACAGCTGGTCACTGGGTGAAGCTCCCCTCAGCAAGATCGCCAATGTTGAGAAGAAAATGCCGCGCTCGTTTATCACCAAAGATGGTTTTGGTATCACCGAAAAAGCTCGAGAATATTTTCAGCCGCTGATCCAGGGAGAGGACTACCCGCCCTATAAGAATGGTGTGCCCCAGTACGCGAAGCTGAAAAATATCCTGATTGAGAAGAAGCTCGAAGAAGACTTTAAAGGTTAAAACTTAAGCCTCGAAAGGTCTAAACCTGCGCGTAGCAGTGCCTACACTGCATAAATGCGCGCAGATCCTAAACCATCTCCCACCCTGAATTACTCCATATTTTAAAACCCATATAGAAACAGTGAGTATTCACTATTATCCTAAAATAACCCGCTTTAAGGGCTGAATTCAGGTTGGGGGAATTAGGCGACGCCTCAACATGGAAAGCTGGCGAGTATTTAGCCTGAGAAGAACCTGGAAGAGGGCTTTAAAACTGATAATTTAACCTCAAAAAGCTATAAAACCGAGCGTAAAAGAGGCTTTTCCTGCACAAATGCACCCAGATTCTCAACGGTCTGATCAACTAGCCTCTGCCTTGACTGGCGGGCCACCCAAGCACAGTGAGGAGTCACTATTAGGTTGGGAATAGTCTCATCCAGTAGCGGATTACCTTCCCGCGGCGGTTCATTGGTCAATACGTCGACCCCAGCCCCAGCAATAACGCCATTCAACAGCGCCAGCTTGAGTGCCGCTTCATTGACCATGCCCCCACGGGCCGTATTGATCAAAATAGCCGAGACTTTCATCATGCCTAACTCGGCTTCATCGATCAGGTTAGTGGTCTCAGCAGTCAGGGGACAGTGCAAACTAATAATATCGGCGCGACTTAAAAAGTCCTTAAAATCGACACGCTGCGGATCGCCCTTGCCAACACAATAGTCACGCCCCGGCAATGCCGCATACATCACCTCAAGTCCAAAGGCCTCTGCCACTTTCGCCACGCCGCGGCCCAACTCACCGGCACCCACTATACCCAGCACCTTGCCTTGCAACTCCTCCACTGGAAAATCTAACAGACAAAACAGCGAGCTGTCCTGCCAGGTACCATCCACTGCCGCGCGCTGATAGTCACCAAGCTTAGTGGTGAGCGCCAGAATCAGCGCCCAGACATGTTGTACCACCGAACCAGTGCCATACTTCACGGCATTGCACACCGCCACATGATGTTTGGCAGCAGCCTGCAGGTCGATGGCATTGGTGCCGGTAGCCATAATCGAAATCATTTTTAATCGAGGAGCCTGAGACAGACTCAAAGCATTGATCGGCGCCTTATTGGTCAGGACAATATCCGCGTCGACAATGCGTTCGCCCACTTCGCGGTCAGAGGTCTCAGGATAAATAGTCCAGTCTACCGGCAGAGCGAGGAGGGCACTGAGGTCGAGATCGTCGGGGCCGAGACTGTCGCAATCGAGAAGCACTGCTTTCATGGTCTGTTCACTATTTTAGAAGTCTATGGAAGAGCGGGCTTGAATGAGTCTATTCTAGCGCCGCTTCATCTGAAGATCATCAGTCAATCCTTAGCCCCTAAACCCTTAGCCCCTAAACCCTTAAGCCCATGAGCTCTAACCCCTAAGCGCCCCAAAACTTGCGCATCTCCACATAGAGAAACGAGGCGGTCCAAGTAATCAGCACCAGTCCGGTGAGGGACTCCGTGCCGGTGAGGTAACGAATATCGCCCATCGGGGCAATATCGCCAAAACCCAGAGTGGTAAAAGTGGTGAAAGAAAAATACACGCAATCCATCAGACTGCCGGAAAAAGCGCCGCTCAGTTCGCCCCAACCCTCAGCGTGGTGCATCAGGTAATAGACCGCGGCGAATAGCCAGATCTCAATAACATGGGCAATCAGAGCGCCCAGCACACCGAGTACAATACGAAAGCGATGGCGCATCTTTAGCCGCGGCATTAGATTGGTTAGCTGAAAGAGAATCTCATAGTGAATCACCACCGCTATGGCGACGACGGTGCTGACAACTAATACAACTGTGATCATCTAGTTTCATCCCTGCTGCTAAACCGTTTCTACACTGGTTCTAAACTGTTGCTAATAAATAGTTTTCACCCGCCTTTTCAGACTAGCCTAGTCTCAGTTAAGACTGGCACCGAATTTATCTCTAAAGCATAGACTCCGGGGCAAAAGAGCCCTCGCCTCGACGAGTTAATCCCCCGCTACACTCTGATATTAGCCGCTACGCTATGATATTAGCCGCCAACATCGCATAATACGCGGCATCTGAAGACCACTGCTCTGGGACTATAACAATCATGTCTGCAACACTGCTTAATCTCTATCAAAAGACCGTTCTGCGCCACCCACTGGGCGCTATTTTCGCCGTGCTGGTACTGACTGTAGCCATGGCTTTTGGCCTGCCCAATTTCAAACTCGATGCCTCGGCAGATTCGCTGACCCTGGAACATGATGACGACCTGAATTATTTCCGCGAAGTGGTCCAGCGCTATGGCAGCGACAATTTTCTGATCGTGACCTTTTCACCAAAAGAGGGCGATCTATTTGACGACGAAAACCTGCAGTTACTGTCTTCGCTGCGAGGCGAGTTGGCAGACATTGAGGGTGTTGAGAGCATGTTGTCGCTGCTCGACGTGCCCCTGCTCTACAGCCCCAAGGTCGGCGTTGCCGATTTGAAAAACGAACTCAACACCCTGCTTTCCCCTGGCGTTGATCGCCAGCTGGCGCGAGAGGAGTTCCTCAACAGCCCGATCTATAAAAACCTGATTTTAAGTGCTGATGGTCAGACCACTGGCATGCTCGCAACTCTGGCTCTGGACCAGAAATACCTCGACCTGGTCAGCGCTCGGGATGCCCTACGTTTAATTAAATCCAACCAAGAGCTAACACCAGAGCAGCAACTTGAACTGGACCGCGTCAGCCTAGAGTTCCTCGATTATCGCACCGCCAAGGCCACCCAGTCACACCAGTTAGTCGCCGACGTGCGCAATCTGATGAATGGCTATCGTGACCGCGCCACCATTTTTCTTGGCGGCCCCGATATGATTACGGCGGATATGGTGGACTTTATCAAAAGTGACCTGGCCACCTTTGGCATCGGTATTTTGATCTTTGTGATTGTCACTTTGGCAGTAATTTTCCGGCAGCTGCGCTGGGTGGTTCTGCCCCTCAGTACCTGCGCCATCTGCCTAATTATTATTCTCGGCTTTTTGAGCTGGATCGATTGGCGTTTAACCGTTATCTCATCCAATTTTGTCGCGCTGTTGTTAATTATTACCCTGGCACTGACCATGCACCTGATCGTGCGCTATCGGGAACTGCATCGAGATCAACCGGATGCCAGACAAGAACAGCTGGTCACTGCCACTGTCACCTCCATGGCCAAGCCCTGCCTCTACACAGTGCTGACCACCATGGTCGCCTTCCTATCCTTAGTGGTGAGTAATATTCGGCCTGTAATAGACTTTGGCTGGATGATGACCATGGGTATTTCACTGGCTCTGGTGATCGCCTTTATTATTATCCCCGCCGGCATGATGTTGCTGGGCAAGGGTAAAAACAGTGGCGGCAACGATAACTCCGCCGCAGTCACTGCCGTGTTTTCCAACTTTACCGAACGTCATGGCGGCGCAGTTCTGCTCATTGCTCTAGGCCTAGGTGTGCTCTCTGTGATTGGTATTACACGCCTTGAAGTGGAAAATCGCTTTATCGATTATTTCCGCAGCAACACCGAAATCTATCAGGGCATGGAAATTATTGATGCCTCTCTGGGTGGCACCACGCCCATGGATATTATTTTGCAGGCGCCGACCTTTGCCGAGCCTGTGCAGAACGATGCTTTTGATGCTGAATTTAGCGAGTACAGCGATAATGAATACAGCGACGATGCATTCGGCGAAGATGCTTTTGCCAGTGTAGAGGCAGGCACTAGCGATTACGGCGACGATGCATTTGGTGACGACGCTTTCGGTGGCGATGCATTCGGTAGCGATGCATTCGGCACCGACGCTAACAACAGCGACAGCAATCAGCTCAAAGACACTTACTGGTTTACCTCAACCGGTCTCGCAGACCTGGCCAAGTTACAGGCCTATATCGAATCCTTACCAGAAGTTGGAAAAGTCAGCTCACTGGTGCAGATCTATGATGTCGCCAGCGACCTCAGCGGCCACAAGCTGAATGATTTTGAAATTGCCTTTATGCGCAAAAGCTTCGGCCCTGAAATCTACAACCAGATGGTCGCGCCCTATCTCATCGAAGATATAGACGAGACACGCATTCAGTTGCGCGCCATGGAAACCGAAGGCCTGCTGCGTCGCGCCGATCTGTTGGAAAAAATCCGCGATTACGCCGTCAATGAAGTGGGCATAGCCCCGGAAGATATTCGCTTCACTGGGCTGCTGGTGCTCTATAACAACATGCTCCAGAGCCTCTATAAATCTCAGATCCTCACTTTAGGCGCAGTCTTCGTCGGCATTATGTTGATGTTTTTAGTACTGTTCCGCTCGACGAAAATCTCCATGATCGCCATAGTGCCGAACTTCCTCGCTGCAGGCATTGTTCTCGGCGGTATGGGCTGGACGGGCATACCACTGGATATGATGACCATTACCATCGCCGCCATTACCGTGGGCATTGGTGTCGACCATGCGATTCACTACATCACAAGATTCCAGCGTGAATTCGCTGTCGACGGCGATTACGTTGCCGCCATGCACAGAGCGCACGCCAGTATTGGTCTGGCGCTGTTTTACACCGCGATTACCATTATTGTTGGATTTTCGATTCTCGCACTGTCGAACTTTATTCCCTCAATCTACTTTGGTCTGCTAACCGGTCTGGCAATGACCGCGGCGCTGCTGGGTTCTATGACCCTGCTGCCGAAACTGATACTGATTGCCAAACCGCTGGGTGCCGGACGCACTTCTTAAAAATGGATTACTGAAAACCCTATGCCACTTGTCACACTGCAAGATATCTATCTCAGCTATGGTCAGCCACCTCTTATTGACCGTATCAACCTGGTTATCGAACCCGGCGAACGCATCTGCCTGATCGGCCGAAACGGTGCCGGCAAATCCACCCTGTTAAAAATCCTCACCGGCCAGGTCACTGCCGACGAAGGTGTGCTGAAGCGCGCCGCTGGGGTCAAAATTGCCCAGCTGGAACAGTCGGTACCCCACGACGCCACTGGCTCTGTATTTGACGTAATCGCCGAAGGTCTGGGAGAAGAGGGCAAGTTAGCAGCACGCTATCACCATCTCATCCTACAGCTGGGTTCTGATCCCAGCGACAAGGTAATGAACGAACTGGAAGAAGTTCAGGGTGAACTAGAGCGCGTCGACGGCTGGGATATCAATCAGCGGGTCGAAGCCATAGTCACCACCATGGAGCTCAATCCCGATGTGGATATCTCTAGCCTCTCCGGTGGTTACAAGCGCCGCGTACTATTGGCCCGAGCACTGGTCTGTAAGCCCGACCTGTTGCTGCTTGACGAACCAACCAACCACCTGGATATCGACGCCATTCAATGGGTTGAAGCATTCTTGCTGAAGTGGGAGGGCGCACTGTTGTTTATCAGTCACGACCGTCGCTTTATGAACAACCTGGCCACCCGCTTTGTAGAAATCGACCGCGGACAGCTGGCAGAATTCAACTGCAACTACGCCACCTATATTCAGCGTAAAAAAGACATGTTGGAAACCGAAGATCGCCACAATGCACTATTCGACAAACGCCTCTCTCAAGAAGAAGTATGGATTCGTCAGGGTATTAAAGCTCGCCGCACCCGTAACGAAGGTCGCGTCCGTGCATTGGAAGCCTTGCGCGTCGAGCACGCCGCCCGTCGCAAGCAGGTGGGCACCGCCAAGATGGACATTCAGCAGGCGGACAAATCCGGCAAGATCGTTGCCGAAGCCAATGACATCAGCTTCGCCTTTGACGACGGCAATGCCGTGGTTAAATCCTTTTCCACACTGATTCAGCGCGGCGACAAAGTCGGCCTGATCGGGCGCAACGGCGTCGGCAAAACCACCTTATTGAAACTGCTGCTGGGTCAATTAGAACCCCAGCAGGGCAAGATCAAAACCGGCACCAATCTCAATATCGCCTACTTTGATCAGTATCGTGCAGCCCTAGACGAGACTAAAACCGTACAGGACAATGTCTCTGGCGGCCGCGACATGCTCGAAGTTGGCGGCAAATCGCGACACGTTATCAGCTATTTGCAGGATTTTCTTTTCAGCCCCGACCGCTGCCGCCAGCCAGTTAGTGCCCTTTCCGGTGGAGAGCGCAACCGACTGTTACTGGCCAAGCTGTTCACCCGACCCTCCAACATTCTGGTACTAGATGAGCCCACAAACGATCTGGATATAGACACACTGGATCTGCTGGAAGAATTGCTTATCGACTACAAGGGCACGGTACTGCTAGTGAGTCACGATCGTTCTTTCTTGAACAATGTAGTCACTAGCACCCTGGTCTTTGAAGGCAATGCGGTGATTAACCAATATATCGGCGGCTACGATGATTGGCTGCGCCAGCGCAAAGCCGAGCAGACGCCCACCACGGGAAAAACCTCAGCAGCAACCAAGGTCTCAAGTAAAGCCGATGCCCCGGTAAAAAAGCGCTCTTATAAAGTACAGCGAGAGCTGGACAAGCTGCCAGCGGAAATAGAACGCCTGGAAACTGAAATTGGCGCCATCTCCGAGAAAATGAATCAGCCGGATTTCTACCAAGCCGAGCGCTCGGTCACTGCAGCGGTTGAAAAGAACCTAGCCACAGCTCAGGAACAGCTCAACCACTGTTACCAGCGCTGGGAAGATCTAGAAACCGAGTAGCAGGCAGAATAACCTGCGGATATTCCCGCGCGAGCATAGTCAAAAGCCGCGCGGGGCTTTAGAATCAGGTGAACTTTGCATAACAGCCTACATAAAACCTAGAAGACACACTTAGAAGACAATGCCCATGACTGAACAGCACAAACCCTTAATACTCCTGATTCTCGACGGCTTCGGCTATAGCGATATCACTACCCACAACGCCATCAGCAATGCCGACGCACCGGTCTGGCAGGCACTGTGGCAAGAGCGCCCCAAGACGTTGATTCACACCTCCGGTATGGAAGTGGGTCTACCAGAGGGCCAGATGGGCAATTCAGAAGTAGGGCACATGACATTGGGTGCTGGACGAGTGGTCTACCAAAACTTCACTCGCATCAACAAAGCCATTAGCGACGGTGACTTTTTCACTAACCCGGTTTACTGCGACGCCATAGACAAAGCCCAGAGCACCGGCAAAGCCGTGCATATTATGGGCCTGCTCTCTCCCGGCGGCGTTCACAGCCATGAAGACCATATCAACGCCATGATAGAGATGGCCGCTCAGCGCGGAGCCGAAAAAATCTACCTCCACGCCTTTCTCGATGGCCGCGACTGCCCACCGCGCAGCGCCAAACCTTCACTTGAGAAAACCCAGGCACTGATTGAAAAGCTTGGTGTTGGCAGAATTGTCTCCGTTTGCGGCCGCTTCTTCGCCCTCGACCGCGACAACCGCTGGGACCGAGTAGCCGAAGCCTACAACTTAGTCACTGCAGGCATCGCAGACTTTAGCGCCAATGATGCAGTCACCGCCCTCAGCGATGCCTATGCCCGCAACGAGAACGACGAATTTGTCCATGCCACCACTATCTGTGGAGAAGGCCAAGCACCAGTGACCATAGAAGACGGCGACGCCGTGATCTTTATGAACTTCCGCCCCGATCGCGCCCGTGAGATCGCCCATGCCCTGACTAATAAAGACTTCGACGGTTTCGAACGTGCCGCGACACCCCAGCTCTCGACCTTCGTTCAGACCACGGAATACCAAGACAATATCGACGCCCCCTGTGCCTACCCGCCGATCCCATTGATTAATTCCATGGGCGACTATCTGGCACAGCAAGGCAAGCGCCAGCTCAGAATCGCCGAGACGGAAAAATATGCCCACGTGACCTTCTTCTTTAGCGGTGGCCGCGAGTCACTATACGATCTCGAAGAACGCATACTGGTGCCCTCACCGAATATCGCCACCTACGACGACCAGCCAGAAATGAGCGCCCCAGAAGTTACCGAGAAACTGGTGGAAGCCATAGGCTCCGGCAAGTTCGATACTATTATCTGCAACTACGCCAACTGCGACCAAGTGGGCCACACCGGCAATTTCGAAGCCTCAATCAAAGCCGTTGAAGCTATCGACCTCAGCTTGGCGCAAGTTATCGCCGCAGCGGAGAAGGTCGGCGGAGAAATTTTGATCACCGCAGACCACGGCAATGTCGAAGAAATGTACGACGACGCCAACCAGCAGCCACATACTCAGCACACCACATTGCCTGTGCCCCTGGTCTATGTTGGTGAACGCACACTTACGCTTGATTCCGGTGGTTCCCTTGCTGATATAGCGCCGACCATGCTGGCACTGATGGGTCTGCCACAGCCAGCTGAGATGACTGGCCGTTCGTTAATCAGTAAGCCATAAATGAAAAGCACTTAATGATAAGCACTTAATGAAGAGCACTCTATGAAACTCGCCTCGGCAATCATCAGCACAGCCCTCAGCTGTGCCCTGTTGCTATTGCCCCTTCAGGCAATCGCTGCCGAAGACGAGAAAGCCAAACTGGCAGAGCTAAAGAATGCCATCACAAGTCTTGAAAAACAGCTCAACAAGCGCGACAAAGACAAGAGCAAATTGGCCGCCGAGCTTAAAATGAACGAGATCGCCGCCTCCGCCAGCAGCAAGAAAATCCGCTTACTAAACAGCAAAATAAAGTCCCGCAACGCCAAGCTAGCCGATCTCGGCAAACAGCAGACTGAATTAAAACTGGGTATCAAAAAACAAAATGCCGTCGTCAGCGAACAGCTGGCCACCGCTTATAAAATGGGTGCCCAAGAACCGATCAAGCTTCTACTCAATCAAGAAGACCCCCAACAGCTTGCCCGCCTCTTCAAGTACTACAACTACGTAGTCGACGCGCGTAACGAGAAAATTGCCCAATATATGGGCGACGTAGAACAGCTGTCGACAGTGCGAAATCAGGTCAGCGAAGAAAAGCGCTCCCTGGACAGCGCCAAAGCAGAGCTAGAGAAAGATCGGCAGCAACTGCTGGCTAATAACAAACGTCGCCAAACCACATTGAAACAGCTCAATGCCTCACTACAGAGTGACAAATCCAAGCTCGAGAAACTGCTCAAGCAGCGCACTGCCCTCGAAGAGCTGTTAAAAAACGTTCGCCGCGTAGTCAAAAAAATGGCCCTAAAGACCCCTCCAGGTGGCCAGAGCTTCGCCTCGCAAAAAGGGCAGCTGAGCTGGCCCCTCAAAGGTAAAGTCGCCCACAGCTTCGGCAGCAAACGCAGTGGATCCTTGAACTGGGATGGCTGGTTGATCAGCGCCCAAATCGGCGAACCAGTGGCAGCAGTTCACGACGGACAAGTGATCTTTTCCAACTACATGCGTGGATTTGGGCTATTAATTATTCTCAATCACGGCGATGGCTACATGAGCCTCTATGCCCACAATGAAGAACTACTAAAAGACACAGGCGACTGGGTATTAAGCAACGAAACTATCTCCCGCGCCGGCGACACCGGAGGCTTAAACCAGCCCGCCCTGTATTTTGAAATACGCAAAAAAGGCCAGCCCGCCGACCCGAAAATATGGCTCGGCAGACGCTAAATACAGCGAACTCTTAACTAAGTCGCGACTTAGCCGCAACTCACTTGCAGCTCACTTGCAACTATGCCGCGCCAAAGGGTTCCAACTGCCAGATCAGAATTAAAAAAGACATCACAGCAGCAGCCCAAGCCGCCATTAGGACAGATAATCTATGTATACAAAGTATTTCATCACCACTCTAACAGCAGCACTAATTAGCGCACTGCCAATAGCCGCGGCCAATGCAGACACCGAAGCCAAAACAACCGACGAGCAAGCGACCCAAGATGAGCGCCTGCCACTTCGCGAACTGCGCCTATTTACCCAAGTGTTCGAACAGATCCGTCGCGGCTACGTAGAAGAAGTCGCCGACACCGAACTATTAGAAAACGCCATCGCTGGACTATTACTCGAACTCGACCCCCACTCCGTCTACTTAAACCAAACCGACTATGAAGAACTCCAGGAAAGCGCCACCGGTGAATACGGCGGCCTAGGCCTGCAGGTAGGCTCCGAGCGCGGCATGATCAAAGTCATAGCCCCCATCGATGACAGCCCAGCCGCCAAAGCTGGCATCGAAGCCGGAGACTTTATCGTCGAAGTAGACGGCACTCCAGTGCGCGGCATGGCAGTGCAAAAAGCCATCGACAAACTGCGCGGCGAAAAAGGCACCAGTATCAAGCTCACCCTATTCCGCGAAGGTGAAGACGGTCCTCTGGATATCACAGTCGTCCGCGGCACCATCCAAGTCAGCTCAGTGCGCAGCCGCATTATTGAACCCGGCTACGGATATGTCCGCGTCTCACAATTCCAAGTCAGCTCGGGTAAAGATTTCAAAAAAGAGCTGCTCTCACTAAAGGAAAAAGAACCCGCCCTAAAAGGCCTCATCATCGACCTGCGCAACAATCCCGGCGGACTAGTCCCAGCCTCAGTTGAAATCGCCGACGCCGTCCTCGACGGCGGCACAGTGGTTTACACCGAAGGCCGCCTCCCCAGCGCCAACATCAGCTTCGACGCCGAAAGCGGCGACCTGCTGGAAGGCACGCCCATAGTGGTACTGATCAATGGCGGCAGCGCCTCCGCCTCAGAGATTGTCGCTGGAGCACTGCAAGATCATCAGCGCGCAGCCATTATTGGCACCCAGAGCTTTGGCAAAGGTTCAGTGCAAACCGTCATTCCGTTGGGCGATGGCCGAGCCGTCAAACTGACCACAGCACGCTACTTCACGCCCAATGGCCGATCTATTCAGGCCGAGGGGATTGTGCCCGATATTATTGTTGAGCCCGCCGAGATACGATTCTACAAGAAGCGCAAACAAGTACGGGAAGCCGATCTTGATGGGCATCTGGAGCAGGCTGATAGCAAAAAGACCAAAGCCAAAGATCGCGATGAAAATATCACCGACGATAATCAGCTTTATGAAGCATTGAATGTTTTGAAGGGGTTTCAGCTGTTGGGAAAAAGGGTTGCAAGCGTAGCTGAAACCCAGGAGTAGATCTAGGTGATGATGGCTTTGCTCTTATTTGAAAGCAAACCGATAAGGCCACAGCAGACACCACAAAAAGCACCCACTGCCCCGTAATAAAATCCTGCGTCAGCGGAACTAATCTGTCCCGATATTAGAGACAGTGTTATTCCGATATAGGCGCAGACAAGCCCTGCAGTAACACCAGCAAAACCAAACATACGCCCTCGCTTGCTAGCCGCCAAATTTTCTATTGCATCAACCTGAATATCCAAGTCACTGGGTTTGATATTGAAGACTGCGGCTAAGGCTTTCTTAGATTCTAAGGAGCAACTGCCGTCGTTCTCGATTCTCTGGATTGTTCGCAGGCTAAGGCCTGAAACTGATGCGAGGTGATCTTGCGACCATGCGCGCTG
>Ga0209195_1000332_pt1 | contig 36507 bp, 37 predicted proteins | sample COGITO_mtgs_1004_3_FD_184788 | JGI IMG/M metagenome (GOLD analysis project Ga0209195, IMG submission 184788) | Pelagic marine microbial communities from North Sea - COGITO_mtgs_100420 (SPAdes) (version 2) | ecosystem: Environmental > Aquatic > Marine > Epipelagic ...
ATGATACTATTGTCTCAGATTTTAAAGCATTTGCCTCTAAGCTAGAAATTAATGACATACAATTTATACCCATCTCTGCTTTAAATGGTGATAATGTAGTGCACCGCTCAACAAACATGAATTGGTACCATGGCAGTACTTTGATGTACCATTTAGAGACGGTGCATATTTCAAGTGATTACAACCATATAGATTGCCGTTTTCCTGTACAATCTGTAATACGGCCACATACTCTGGATAATCAAGATTTTAGAGGCTTTACAGGCCGCATAGATGGGGGAGTGTTTAAACCCGGAGATAGAGTAAAAACCCTTCCATCGGGTTTTGTAACTACCATCAAAACAATTGAGCTGGGTGGAGAGCAAATTCCGGAGGCCTTTGCGCCGATGTCTGTAACTATGACCCTCCAGGATGAGATAGACACCAGCCGCGGAGATATGATTGTGCGAGAGAATAACGTCCCAGAAATTGGCCAAGATCTAGAAGTGCTAGTTACCTGGATGAGCAGCAATCCTTTAAAGCCGCGAACAAAAGTAGTTATAAAACACACCACCAAGCAGTGTATGGCTATGGTAAAAGAATTAAAGTATAAAATAGACATCAACACCCTGCATCGTATGCAAGATATAGATACACTTGATATGAATGATATAGGGCGTATATCACTGCGCACGGCTAAGCCTCTTTTTTATGACGTATATAAAAAAAACCGCCAAACAGGGAGCATCATAATCATTGATGAGCAAACCAACGAAACCATTGGAGCGGCGATGATTATAAAATAATGAAAAACTTATTAAACACCGCCATCATAGCCGCTCTGGAAGCTAGTAAAGCTATCTTAGAAATTTACCATTCTGGAGCCTTTGATATAGAGATTAAAGGAGATAACTCCCCTTTAACTAAGGCAGACACCGCTTCTCACAATGTGATTATGTCTTACCTAGAGACTACTGGTATTCCTGTACTCTCTGAAGAGGGCAGAGACATCCCTTATAAGGAGCGTAAGGCCTGGAAACAGCTTTGGATAGTAGACCCTATAGACGGCACCAAAGAATTCATAAAGCGCAATGGAGAGTTTACAGTGAATATCGCTCTTATAGAAAATAAAAAACCTCTCATTGGCGTTATTTTTGTACCAGTGACTGGAGAGCTGTATTTTTCTAGTAAAGAATTAGGAGCTTTTAAAGTAGCGGTACATCTAGAAGATTATGATGTAGAAGTTTTGCTTTCAAAAGGCAATAAATTACCTTTGCAAAGAGAAGATAAAACCTTTACAATTGTAGCTAGTAGATCTCATATGTCTGCAGAGACACGAGAGTATATACACCAGATGCGAGAGATTCACGGGGATGTGAAATTAATCTCAAAAGGAAGCTCTTTAAAACTATGTATGGTTGCAGAAGGCGCTGCCAATTGCTACCCTCGTTTTGCGCCTACTATGGAGTGGGATACTGCAGCAGGGCAGGCTATTTGTGAGCATGCAGGGGTTGAGGTGATAGATTGGGAGACCAAGAAAAATATGTTATACAATAGAGAAGAGTTGTTAAATAACTGGTTTTTAGTACAATCAAAAGTGGCTATTTAATAATAACAAAATAATAAGTGACTACCGGTGGTAGTCGAGAAAAATGGTGATGACTCATAATTCGAAGATATATATTGCTGGTCATAGAGGAATGGTAGGCCCTGCAGTTTGGAGTGCATTAGAATCAAAGGGCTATTATAACTTGATAGGTAAAGCAAGTACAGATATTGATGAATAACGAAAACAATAAACGTTTAGCAAAAAACACGTTACTACTTTATTGTAGGATGCTTCTTACCCTAGGAGTCTCCTTGTTTACAGTGAGAGTCGTTCTAAACGTGCTCGGTGTTGTAGATTATGGAGTTTACAATGTTGTAGGTGGGATAGTAGTAATGTTTTCTTTTGTAAGCAATTCAATGGCTACTGCCACCCAAAGATATTTCGCTTTTGAATTGGGCAAAAAAAACTTTATACAACTCAAAAAATTATTTAGTTTAACGATCACAATTTATGTCATTATAGCGGTCTTGGTTTTGTTGGTGACAGAAACAATTGGGTTATGGTTTCTAAATACACAACTGAATATACCAACCGATCGCATGGAGGCTGTATATTGGATTTATCAACTCTCTATCCTTTCTTTTATTGTTACAATATTAACTATACCATACAACGCTGCTATTATAGCCCATGAGAACATGAAAATTTATGCCTATTTAGGTATTGCCGAGGTCGTGCTAAAATTGGCAAGTGTGTATATACTGGTCTTGTTCTCGTTTGATAAATTAAAGTTATATGCTGTTTTAATGTTTTTTACAACATTAATCGTGTCAGCATTATACAGAGTAATATGCATAAAAAAATACAGAGAATGTCGTTTTAATTTTTATTGGGATAGAAATTTATTTGGCGACTTGATGAGTTATTCCAGTTGGAATTTATTTGGTGCGGTTGCTGGCGTAATCAATAATCAAGGAATCAATATTTTATTGAACGTATTCTTTGGTCCAATCGTAAATGCCTCAAGGGCCATTTCTTATCATATAGGTGGCGCAATTAATTTATTTGTCTCAAACTTTGTAACTGCATTCAATCCACAAATTATAAAATATTATGCTGCTGATGAAAAGGAAGAAATGATGAGTTTAGTGTTTAAAAGCTCGAAATTTTCATATTATCTATTATTTATTATTTCCATGCCGATTTTATTAGAAACTAACTATATACTTACTCTTTGGCTTGAGCAAATTCCAGAATATGTAATTATCTTTACACGACTAGTAATTATAATCGCATTATTAGACTCACTATCTTTCCCGTTAATGACTGCCGCCCAAGCTACCGGGGAAATCAAAAAGTATCAATCACTAGTTGGTGGTATGATGTTACTAAACTTGCCTTTATCATACTGTGCTATGAAAATTGGTCTCGCTCCACAGGTGACCATGTATATTGCATTAGGTATTGCAATTATATGTCTTTTACTTCGCCTTACCATGTTAAAAAAGATGATTGGGTTACCTATAAAAAAATATGTTAAAGATGTCTTAATAAATGTTGTAATAGTATCATTTTTGTCATGTTTGATTCCGATATGGGTTCATTTTCAACTAGATGAAAACTTGGCTCGAGTGAGTATTGTTGCTTTAATAGCAACTGTTTTATCGTTTATATCAATTTATACATGTGGTCTTTCTATGGATGAGCGGAATATTGTTAATAAATTAATAAATAAGTATACTAGAAACAGATAAAGTTGTCGTCTTAAATGAAAACAACATTCCGACAAAATACTACACTATGATTATGAAAAGAATTATTATAAGAAGCTTAAAAATTTTGGTTCCACGATCTTTTTTCGACTTTCTAAAAAATCTACATTTGAAATACACTTATATTAAAGAGTATAATTATGATTATAAGCGGTTTATTGAGTTTTCTGGTACTAATGGCAGCGATACGTCAGTTAAACTAGTTGCAGATATTATACGATATTATCATGTCGTGGAAAAGGGATTGACAATGCCAGAAACGCGATTAGGATTTGGACGAGAATTAATACTGTCGTTATGTTCAATGTGTGAGGAATACAAGCAAATTTACAATGAAAATGACCCACAAGTGAATCACGCAATAGGTGTAATTAATGAATATAGAACATTTCACGATAGCAGCAACTATATATTAGATGATGATGTACTAATTGCAATAAAAGTTTTGAATATATCTGGAGATGAACTATCACATACCTCACAAACAGAAATTTCTAAACAGGTGTATTTTCAGCATCAATCTAATTCATTTCTTCAATTTTCTAATTCGCGCAGAAGTGTTAGGAATTTTGGTGAGTTAAACATTCCAATTGATAAGTTAATGCAAGCAATCGATCTTTCCAAAAATGCTCCATCTGCTTGTAATAGACAGTCATGGAGAACACATGTTTATACTGATTCAAAACAAATAAAGACAATATTAGAAATCCAAGGCGGAAATAGAGGATTTGGGCATTTGACGAACAAATTGATTGTGGTAACAGGTGAACTGGGAGGCTTCGGGGGCATATGGGAAAGAAATCAAGTTTTCATAGATGGTGGTATATATGCTATGAATCTACTTTACTCGTTACATTTTTATGAAATAGCGACTTGTATTTTAAATTGTAGCACTGAGTTTAAAAAAGATCAAAAATTGAGGGAGCTATGTAAAATTGATAAATCTGAAGTGTTTATTGCCATGATAGCTTGCGGTATCCCACCTGATTCATTTAAAGTAGCAATATCCAAAAGATCGGACGTACAGATAACAAATAAAATTTACTCATAAATAATTATTTACTCAAAAACTAAACCTAATGAAAAAAATAGGAATCATAACTGTTCAAGGTACAATTGGAAATTTTGGAGCGAGCCTTCAATGTTTCGCATTATGGAGTTACCTAGACTCTAAAAGTTTCGATTGTGAGGTAATTGACCTTTTACGTGCCGGGCATCCAAATTATATAGAAAGTGATAAATATAAATGGCCACTGGAGAAAAGGTCTTCAATTAGAAGATTGTTGAGCTTTGTTAAATGGAAAATTTTCTTGAGATACAGGAAGCCAGTCCAGGGAAATACTTATACTAGTGAACGAATATATAATTTCAATAAATTTAATTCTAAAATTAATTATTCTAAAGAATATAAATCTATCGACCAGTTATATAATAATCCGCCTCGGTATGATATTTATCTAACAGGTTCTGATCAAGTTTGGAATCCAAATATAGGTTTTTATAATGAGCCCTATTTTCTAACATTTGCTCCAAAGAACTCTAAGAAAATTTCCTACGCTTCAAGTATAGCCATTTCAACTCTGCCTGATAACTATGGTAAAATATATAAAAAATGGTTATCCGATTACGATGAACTATCAGTGCGTGAAACGGAAGGGAAGACAATTATTGAAGATTTGATCGAGAAAGATGTTTCGGTAGTAATGGATCCAACTTTTTTGATTGAAAGCACCAAGTGGAAGGAATTGGCTATTCCACCTAAAAGAAAATCTAAATACATGTTTGTTTATACTGTAGTGGATAATGAGCCCTTGATAGGATATGCATCCAAAAAGGCCAAGGAGATGGGATTAGTTATGGTTGTAACTATGTCTATACCACCAACTAGGACTTATTCGGAAGATACTGTCTTCGTAGATAACATAGGGCCTCTCGAATGGGTGGGAATGATAAGGGATGCGAGCTGTTTTATTACGGATTCTTTTCATGGTACAGCTTTTGGTATAATGCTAAGTACTCCATTTTATGTTTACATCAGTTTAGCTTCTCGAGGTGGAAGAATCAGGAGTTTGTTAGATATATTTTCTCTGTCTAAACAATGTTTGTCTCCTGAATTTGAGGAATTTGGGAGCATGGAATTTGATTATGAGAAAACAATTGGAATACTTAATGAACAAAGTGAACTATCAAAAAAATTTCTATTGAATGCAATACAATCTAAATAATTGATTTGATTTATGAGCACTGATAATTCGAATATAACTGCATCTTCTATCCAAAGAAATGAGAGTTATTTATTATGGGGAATATCTATTTATTGTTTCGGGCTGCTTGTTCCGATGTTTTATCAAATTTCTTATTTTGGAGCTTTACTTAATTACATAGGACTTATATTAATGATTCTTGCGTTTAATGGATTACCTTATTCATGTTTTCCTAAAAACGGAAAATTTGTATTTATTTTTAAATTGTATTTTTTCTGGTCCGTAATTATTTTTATTCGGGGATTTTTGGGTTTGACAGATTTTCGTGATTTCATGTTTTATTTAATTGAATACAAATTTGGACCAATATCGTTTGTTATTTTACCTGCAGCGGTAATGTTTGGTACAAATATTTTTTTTTATAAGAAATTATTTAAATGGATATACGCATATGCTATCGCTTTTATAGTTATGAGTTTCTTATTTGTTTTGCCTATTTTAAATTCCTCTTTTAGTTGGGCTAAAATTTATGAAAATACTGGTATAGTAGAAAATCTCAATAAAAGTTTATTCCTTCCTGCATCTTTTGGTTTGTTAACAATTTATTTGCAAAATAGAAAAATTAAGATCTCAATTCTTATAGCTTTTGTTTTGGCATTAATTATTTCGGTTTTCTTTGCTCGTCGAAACCTAATTTTTTCAGTCGGACTTGCAGTAATTTTCACAGCAATACTTTATACTTTTTCAAGAACGAGTAAAAAAGTTAAATTTTTGTATATTTTTATTTTTACAGTTTTTTTAGCTGTATCATCATCTTTAATAACGGACAACTTGTCTAGTGATAAGTTTAAATTTATAACCTTAAAAATGGATGAAGATATTACTTATTCAAGAGAAGGTGTTGAAACGGAAATGTTAAATGATTTTGCCTACTCACCATTCGATTATATATGGGGTCGAGGCGGAAATGGTACTTATTATAGTACTCTTGCAGGTGAGCTTGAAGGGGGTCAAAGACGATCAATGGAAACTGGTTATTTAGCTTTGATACTTAAAGGTGGATTAATCTATTTGCTATTACATTTATTAATACTAGTTTTTGCCGTTTACAAAGGTCTTTTCCGGTCAAATAATAAGCTAATTAAGGCAGCTGCATTATTTATACTTATTGCAATTTTAGAGCTTGGTCCGGCAGGATGCAATAGAGCCACTTTATACAGCTTAATGACTTGGTTTTTAGTTGGTATGTGTTATAGTCCTGAAATTAGGAATATGGATAATAAAACAATTAAAGCTTTTATAATTAATTAAAATTATTCTCGATAAAACAAATGAAAGTTATACAAATAAACCTCGTCGCAAATCTGTGGTCTACAGGTAAAATAGCAGCTGATATAGGTGAGGCAGTAATTGCTGAAGGAGGCGAAAGTCACTTGGCATATGGTTTAGAATATAAAGATTGTAATTCAAAACTGATACAAATTACTAAAAACGAATTTAGATGGAAAATACATTATTATCTGTTTTCTACAATTTTGGATTTGCCTGGTTGGGGTTCTTGGTTTGAAACGAAGATGCTCATTAGAAAAATAAAAAAAATCAAACCAGATATTATTCATTTGCATCATATCTATTGGGCAATTTTAAATATTAATGTTTTATTTCATTACTTAAAAGAGGCGAACATACCTGTAATATGGACTTTTCATGACTGTTGGGCTTTTACTGGAGGATGTTCACACTTTACTTCTCTGAATTGCGATAAATGGAAAACACAATGTCATAATTGCCCCAGGTTCATTAAAAAAAGCAAAGTGAATAATATTATAGATAATTCCAGATTTAACTACAACCACAAAAAGCGTATATTTAATAATATTCCTAATATGACCATAACTACTGTGTCAGAGTGGTTGGAATCACTAGTTAAAGAATCTTATTTGTCAAGTAACCAAATAAAAGTTATTTATAACGGGATAAATACAGATGTTTTCTATCCTAGAAAAGATACTGAATCTATAAGGAAAAAGTATGGTATTAAAAAGGGGTTCGTTATTTTAGGTGTTGCTTCAAATTGGGGTAAACTGAAAGGATTATTCGATTTTATGAAATTACGAAAAATATTAACAAAAGATTATTCTATAATACTAATAGGATTAACAGAAGCCCAAGTTGAAAGTTTACCTGAAGGAATAATTGGTATAGAAAGAACGTCAGACCAAAACGAATTGGCTGCGCTATATTCTATAGCTGATGTTGTATTAAGTTTATCTAGCGAAGAAACTTTTGGATTAACGCCAATTGAAGGTTTTGCATGTGGGACCCCCGCAATTGTCTATAATAATACATCATTGCCTGAGTTAATTACTTCAGAAGTCGGTTTAGTTGCAGAAACTGGTAATGTTGAGCAAGTTAAGCTTGCTATATTGGAAATAAAAAGAAAAGGAAAAGCAGAATATACTTTTGCTTGTAGGCAACATGCATTGAATCTTTATAAAAGAGAGGATATGGCGAGGAATTATCTAAATTTATATAAGGAGTTGTTGCAAAATGAAAAATAATGTATACCCTAAAGTTTTAGTTGTCTCTTCTTTCAAATTGTATAAAGATGATAACCAAACTTCTATAACCCTGAGAAGTTATTTTGAAAAATGGCCTAAAGATCGCATTGCACAGGTAGTTTGTGGAAATTTTAATGAAGAAGAAAAAAAAAAATTAGAAAATAATGTATTTGTGTTATCACTTAAAGACATAAGGATATTAAAGTACTTGTTAAAAGAAAAAAGAATACCATCTGCTACAGGTGACAATACTTTACCTGTTATTCCAGCGAAGGCAACCTTGTTATTCCGGTTAAAAAGATCATTCCGAATGTTTTTAATAGCTACGGCAGAATTATGCCCTTATTTTATTTCAAAAGAGTTATTAAATTTCATTTCAGACTTTAATGCTGATGCAGTATATACAACTCTGGAAAACCCAAGAGTAATTCATTTAGTTCAGCATATTCAAAAAATATCAAATATTAAAATTATACCTCATTTCATGGATGATTACCCGTCAACCGTATTTAAGAATCCATCAACCAGAATACATAGACTGATCGTATTAAATAAATTAAAGAATCTTATAGCTAGCTCTCCTGCTTGTTTCTGTATCAGTCAGTCTATGTGTATAGAATATACGAAGCGTTATGAAAAAGAAGAGTTTTATCCTTTAATGAATTGTATTGAAGAATATTATGGTAATTCTGAGGAATATTTTGAAAATGAAGATATTATAAAATTTTGTTATACTGGAGGATTACATCTTCAAAGAGATCAAGTACTGGAACAGTTGATTAAATATATGGCTTTAATAAAAGATATTAACTTTGAATTTACAATATATACTCAAAAAAGCGTTTGGGATATTTGTTCAGATCAATTTTCCAAATTCCCATTTGTTTCTTACGGGGGCTATAAAAATAAGGATCAAATATTAGAAAAGATGAAACAGTCCGATGTTCTTGTTTTTGCTGAATCATTTGATGTTTCAGTTCAGAATTATACTAAATTTTCTATTTCTACTAAAATCCCAGAATATCTTTCTGTTGGAAAAAATATTTTGGCTATTGGGCCAAAAGGAATTGCCTCAATTGACTATTTAAAAGATAATAATGCTGCATACATAATAACTGACTTAGATGATTTTAAAGCGATTAATTTAGTTATTAATGATATTATAAATAAGAAAAATAGTCAAATAATGATAAAAAACGCCAAAAAATTATTTATTCAAAACCATTTGAGATTTAAACAGGAATTGCTTTTAAAAAGTATATTAAAGGGTTAATATACAAACTAAACAAGTAATTAGAGAAGCTATCACTAATATTTCAATCATTAATTTGTTATCCATTAATAAATTATAAGCCAATTAAAATAATCTTTCACATAAATAAAATCATATGAATACCAATTTTGATACCCCCGTTGCTGTCTTTATGTTTAAGAGAATTGAAAAAACAGTAGCGATTATTGAACAAATTGCCAAAATTAAACCAACAAAAATATATTTAATTGCAGATGGTGCTAGGAACGCAAGTGAACAGAATGCAGTTTTAGAATGTAGAAAAGAAGTTGAGAAAAATATAGTATGGGATTGTGAAATAATTAAAAACTATTCAGATCATAATAGAGGAGTATATCTAAATATTGCTGGAGGGGCAAAATGGGTTTTTGAAAGAGAAGAATTTGCAATTTTCTTAGAAGATGATAATTACCCAGAAATTTCATTTTTTCATTTTTGTAAAGAAATGCTAGAAAAATATAAAAATGATACAAGAATATTTTGGATTTGTGGTACAAATTATTTGAAAGAACATGAAACTGTTGATGGAAGTAGTTATGTATTTACTAATCACATGATGCCTTGTGGTTGGGCTTCGTGGTCTAATAAATTTTTAAAATTTTATGATGGTGATTTAGAATTGTTTGATAATGAAATTGTAGTCTCTAAAATAAAACAGACATACATGAATAAATCTTTATTTAAACAAGATTTTTTAAATTGGAAAAATGAAAGAAAGTTAATTAAAAAGGGAATAAAACCTTCGTCATGGGATTATCAGATGAGTTTTTCTATAAGGGCAAATAATTTATTAGGAATTGTACCGAAGTTCAATCAAATTAGAAATATTGGTGTAGATAACGATTCAGCACATGGAGGTAATAGTTTCAATAGCATAATGGTTAGCCGTTTTTGTAATTTAGAAACAAAGAATTTGCCATTTCCGTTAATTCATCCCAAAACCTGTTTAGTTGATGTTAAATTTGAAGATTTAACTGGGAAAATTATTTGTGCACCTAAAATATTAAATTTATACCACTATATAATTGATTTAATTATAAAAATACTTCAAATAAAAGACAAAAAAAGCTTCAAATCTAAGGTTAGAAATCTAGTATCTAAAGTTATTTATTTTTTAAATTTTGTGCCAAAAAAATTATATAAAAATAGAAAGAAATAAAAATATGCAAAAGACAATTTTTATTGGCGGAATTTATCCTTCTGAAAGAAAGGATGAAATAAAAAAGAATAGTAAATCAGGGTTGGACAACGCTTCAAACAATCTTAATTGGTCAATCCTTGAAGGATTAGATTTTTTTTATTCAGATATAAGTGTTGTATCCCTTACTCCTATTAAGACATTTCCTTTCAATTATAAAAAAATGATATTTAAAGAATCTTCTTTCTCTCATAAACCAGGTGCAACTGACTATTGTTTGGGATTTGTTAATATATTTTTAATTAAACACTTATATAAATATTTTAATTTAAAAAACACATTATTAAATAAACTAAAAATCAATAATGAAACGTTAATAATAGCATATGGAATTCAATCTCCACTATTAAAAGCTCTTTATCATGCTAAAATAAAATTTCCAAGCTTAAAGATTTGTCTGATCGTACCAGATTTGCCAGAATACATGTCAGAAAGTAGAAATCGAATTTATTTGGGTTTAAAAAAAATTGATTCTTTTTTTATTAGTAAATATTTAAAAAAAATTGATTCATTTGTGTTGCTAACGGAATCTATGGCTGATAAACTAAAAGTTAAGAGTCGACCATGGGTAAGGATTGAAGGAATTTTTAAACCAAGTGAACAACTGGTCAACTCCCCCAAAGAAAGCTATAAAACTATATTTTATTCAGGAGGATTAGAGGAACGTTATGGATTATTAAATTTGTTAGAAGCGTTTCACAAAATAAAATCTGAGGATTATAGATTATGGATTTGTGGTGAAGGCAGTTTGAGAAGTAATATTGAGAAATCTTCACTGAATGATAAAAGAATTAAATATTTAGGCTATATTGAGCATAAGGAAGTTTTATTTTTACAGAAAAAAGCCACGGTATTAATTAATCCAAGGACCAATAGTGGAGATTTTACAAAGTATTCATTTCCATCAAAAATTATGGAATACTTGGCTTCAGGCACCCCTACAATTATTCATAGACTTGATGGTATTCCAGATGAATATTATGAGTATTGTTATGTTGCTGAAAAACAGACTCCTCTAGGGCTAAAAGAAATGATTGTAAAAGTTTGTTTGACTAGTCAATCTAATCTTGATGAATTTGGTCGAAAAGCATCAGAATTTATTAATGCAAATAAAAACCCAATCACTCAAGTTAAAAAAATACATGAATTAATAAATTAAATTAAACAACTATTTTTTACAGTCAAGTTTTTTATTCTTTAAAAAATTACATATATGGGATATATATATAAATTAATTAGGAAATTATTTTCAAATTCAGCTTTAATTGAAGTTATTTCTAGGCATACATATATTGGAGATTTTATTTGCACAAATTGCTTTATATTAAGAAAATAGATCATGAAAATCAATTTTATGATTTTGAGAAATTATTAAATAAGCCGCAAATAATTGGTGTCAAAACTGGTTCTATATTTACAACAATAATTAAACATTAAACATTAAACATTAAACATTAAACATGAAAAATAAAACATTATTAATAACTGGAGGTACTGGTTCATTTGGAAATGCAGTTTTAAAGCGTTTCCTTAATACCGATCATTTTAAAGAAATACGTATTTTTTCTCGTGATGAGAAAAAACAAGAAGACATGCGTATTGCTCTAAAAAATGATAAAGTCAAATTTTACATAGGAGATGTTCGTGATTATAATAGTGTTGAAAATGCAATGTCTGGGGTTGATTACATATTCCACGCCGCAGCTTTAAAGCAGGTTCCATCCTGTGAGTTTTTTCCTATTGAAGCGACTAAAACAAATGTTTTAGGTACGCAAAATGTTATACAAGCAGCTATTAAAAATAATGTAAAAAAAGTTATTTGTTTGAGTACAGACAAAGCAGCATATCCAATTAATGCAATGGGAATCTCTAAAGCACTGATGGAAAAAGTTGCTATAGCGTCTTCAAGAAATTCTAATAAAACTGTTGTATGTTTAACTCGTTATGGAAATGTGATGGCATCAAGAGGATCAGTTATTCCTTTATTTATAGATCAAATTAAAAATGATATGCCGATCACAGTGACTGATCCTAATATGACACGTTTTTTGATGTCTTTAGATGATGCTGTTGAACTAGTCCTATTTGCATTTGAGCATGGAAATCCTGGTGATTTATTTGTAAATAAAGCACCAGCATCAAAAGTTGAAACTTTAGCTAATGCAATAATTGAATTATCTGGTAAAAAAGTTCAAATTAAAAATATTGGAACCAGACATGGCGAAAAGTTATATGAAACACTCTGTACAAGAGAAGAAATGATGAAATCTGAAGACATGGGAGATTTTTATAGAATACCTGCTGATAATAGGGATTTAAATTATAGTAAATATTTTAATGAAGGGAATGATATTGCTAAAATTGAGGATTATAATTCTCATAATACAACTATTCTTGATGTAAAAGGAGTTAAGAATCTATTAAATACATTACCAGAAATTAAAAAAGCTTTTAAAAGATAACATGTCTATATCTAAACCACATATAATTAAAGGCGAGGTGTTTACAGATCACAGGGGTGATTTGTTTTCATGTAATAATTTTGATATGAGTATGGTCAAAAGAATGTATATAATTGATAATATTGATAATAGTTACGTTAGAGGATGGAAAGGTCACAAAATTGAAACTCGATGGTTTTTTGCATCCAAGGGTAGAGTAACTATAAATACTGTTTCAATTTCAGATTTAGAAAATAAAGAATTATCTTCAAAAAAAGCCTTTGTATTATGTGAAGAGAATTTAGATATTTTAACAGTACCACCTGGATTTGCTACTTCAATAAAACAGTATTCAAATGGAGATAAAATATGTGTATTTGCAGATTTCAAGTTAGATGCCACCAATGATGAAGATTTAAGATGGAACCTATAAAAAAAAATATGAAAAAAATTGGAATAACAGGTCAAGAAGGATTTGTTGGAACACATTTAAATAATACCTTAAAATTATTTCCTAATGATTATGCATGTGTCGATTATGATAGAAGTTTTTTTAGTAATAATGATCTGCTCGATAATTTTGTAGTTCAATGTGATGTTATTGTTCACTTAGCAGCTATGAATAGGCATAATGATCCAGAACTAATTTACAATACAAATATTAAATTAGTTAAAAAGTTAATTGGCTCTTTAGAAAGAACTTCAAGTAAAGCACATATTGTTTTTTCTTCATCATCCCAAGAAAATCGAGATAACCCTTATGGGAAATCAAAAAAAGAGGGCAGATTTTTACTTCAGAGATGGGCCTCTTCTAATGGTGGGTCTATAACAGGGCTGATCGTACCTAACGTATTTGGGCCATTTGGTAACCCTTATTATAATTCTGTGGTAGCTACTTTTTCTCATCAAATTTCTCATGGAGAATTTCCTAAAATTGAGATTGATGGTGAATTAAAATTGATTTATGTTGGAGAATTGGTGTCTGAGATTTTAAATAAAGCAATTGAAAGGAAAAATGAACCATTATACTATGTGCCTCATACTGCAACATGCAAAGTATCTAAGTTATTATTTCTATTAAAAAATTATAAAGAAATTTATCAGGATAAAGGTGAAATTCCTAAGCTAAATAATATATTTGAATTGAATTTATTTAACACTTTTAGGTGTTACATGGATATTTCTAATCATTTTCCAGTTAAACTTAATCAGCATACAGATCCAAGAGGTTCTTTTGTGGAGATAATTCGTTTGGGTATTGGAGGGCAAGTTTCTTTTTCGACTACAAAACCAGGAATTACAAGAGGAAATCATTTTCATACCCGAAAAATTGAACGTTTTGCTGTAATTAAAGGAAAAGCCTTAATTCAATTAAGAAAAATTGGATCAGATGAGGTCTTAGATTTTTATCTTAACGGTGATGAGCCAGCCTATGTAGATATGCCTATCTGGTATACTCATAATATTAAAAATATTGGAGAAGATGTTTTATATACTAATTTTTGGATTAACGAACCTTACAATTTGGAAGATGCAGATACTTTTTTTGAAGATGTCTAACATATTAATACAATAACATGAAAAAATTAAAAGTTTTAACAGTCGTGGGTACTCGTCCGGAAATTATTAGGCTCTCTCAAGTTTTATTAAAACTAGACGATTCTGACAGTATTGACCATATTCTTGTTCATACAGGTCAAAATTATGATTATGAATTAAATGAAGTTTTTTTCAAAGATTTAGGTCTTAGAAAACCAGACTACTTTTTGAACGCGGCTGGAAGTAACGCGACTGTAACATCTGGTCAAATATTAATTAATATTGACCCTATTCTAGAAAATATAAATCCAGATGCTTTTTTAGTATTGGGAGATACGAATTCTTGCCTTTGTGCTATCGCTGCCAAGAAAAGAAAAATTCCAATATTTCATATGGAGGCTGGAAACCGTTGTTATGACCAAAGAGTTCCAGAAGAGACAAATAGGAAGATAGTTGATCATATTTCAGATGTAAATCTTACTTATAGTGATATTGCTCGTGAATATTTATTAAAAGAGGGACTTCCCGCTGATAGGATAATAAAAACAGGATCTCCAATCTTTGAGGTTATAGAAAAATACAAGCATAAAATTGAAAATTCTAATATCCTTGAAAAATTAAAATTAAAAAAAGAAGGTTATTTTTTAGTTTCAGCTCATCGTGAAGAAAATATTAATTCTTCAAATTTTATAAACTTAGTAGAAAGTTTAAATATCGTTGCTGAGACTTATAAATTGCCAATAATTATTTCAACCCACCCTAGAACTAGAAATAAAATTAATGAATCAGGTGTTAAATTTAACTCATTAATACAGTTAATGAAACCTATGGGGTTTCATGATTACAATCATCTGCAAAAATACTCTAAAGCAGTATTGTCTGATAGTGGTACTATTTCGGAGGAATCATCTATTATGAATTTCCCGGCTTTAAATATTCGTGAAGCCCATGAGAGACCTGAAGCAATGGAGGAAGCATCTGTAATGATGGTGGGACTTAATTCTGATAGAATTTTACAAGGTTTGACAATAATATTAAATCAAAAGAGAGGAATTGAACATACTGTATTCCCAGTCGCTGATTATTCTAAAAGTAATGTGAGCGAAAAGGTTTTAAGAATAATAGTTTCTTACACGGACTATATTAAAAGAAATGTTTGGGGTGAATAAGAGAAAAATACTTTTTATAACGCTAGCAAGAATTGATGATATTAATGTTTCTGGAATTTATACAGATTTAATTTCAAAATTTGTTTCAGAGGGATATGACGCTACTATAATTTGCCCAATCGAAAGAAGATTTGGATTAAACTCTAGAATTATTAATTCTAACGGTGTTAGAATTATACAAGTAAAATCTCTAAATATTCAAAAAACAAATGTTTTAGAAAAAATAGTATCAACTTTTCTACTCGAATTTATATTAATTAAATCATTTTTAAAAAACTGTAAAAATGAAAGTTATGATATTGGATTATTTACAACACCACCAATTTTTATTACAAATTTCATTAAATTATTAAATAAGAAAAGGCTTAAAATAAGATATTTATTACTAAAAGATATTTTTCCCCAAAATGCATTGGATTTAAATATTGTTAATAAATTCAGCCCATTTTATTTATATTCCAGATTTATCGAAAAAAAGTTATATAATAAATTTGATTTCATAGGATGTATGTCAAAAGCAAATATGAATTATATTATAAAGCACAACACAATTAATAAATCTAGGATAGAAGTAAACCCTAATTCTGTTGACGTTTCTAAATATCCTAAAAAGAAAAACAACAAGAAAAAAACTAAAGAATTAAAACTAGTTTATGGAGGTAATTTAGGCTTACCACAAAACCCCATTTTAATCACTAAATTTATCTCAAAAATTGAAAATTTAGATAATATCTGTTTTAAAATTATAGGATCAGGTACTGAGTTTAAGTACATAGAAAGTTACATTATAAAAAATAATATTAGTAAAACAAAGATCTTAAGAAGCCTAACAAAGGCTAGTTATTTTGAGGAACTTGATAATTCTGATGTAGGGTTAATTTTTTTAAATGAAAAATTTACTATTCCTAATTATCCATCTAGATTATTAGATTATTTATATTTTGATCTTGCAATTATTTCAAACACAGACTCTTTTACAGATATTGATGAAATTATAGTTAAAGAAAATTTAGGTAAATCTTTTTATGGAATGAGAGATCTTGATAAAATGATTTCAGAAATAATTAAATTACGAAATATAACTTATTTAAAAAGTTTTAATAATAACTCACAATCAACATTACTCGATTTTTTCAATATCGAAACTACCTTTAATTTAATTGATAATAAATTTAAAAATGATTAACTCTGAAATAAAACATATTGAATACGTATTACCATCTGTTATACTGGATAATAATTTTTTTAAAATTAATAATCCTGATTATAATTTCAATAAATTTTAAAAAAATGTAGGTATTAAGAGTAGATGTATTTGCAATGAACATGAATCAACTCTTACATTAGCGATAAAGGCAGTAAATAAACTTATAAGTAAAAATAATATAGTTAAAAAGGTTATTGATTTTCTTATTTTATGTACTCAAAGTCCAGAATTTATGTTACCTACTACTTCATGTCTAATTCAAGAAAGATGCGGTTTACCAAATAATATTGGTGCATTAGATATAATCTTGGTTGTTCTGGCTATACATACGCATTATCGATGGCTAAAGCAATGATAGGTTCTGGACAAGCAAAAAATGTAATTTTAGTTACATCAGAAACTTATTCTAAATATATTAATAAAAAAGATTTGATAAACTCTCTTTTGTTTGGTGATGCAGCTACTGCAACTTTGATATCAAAATCAGAATATAATGGAATTGAAAATTTTATTTTTGGAACTGATGGTGCTGGCTATGATAAATTAATTGTAAAAAATAATTTTTTTAATAAGGCTACAACAGCTCCGGAAAAAACGTATTCAAACTTTAATGTGTACACCGATAATAATCTATATATGGATGGTCCTGAGGTGTTTAACTTCACATTAGACAAGATCCCAACCTTAGTTGAAGAGATTTACAAAAAAATAAAACTAATAATAACTGGACAAAATTTAACAATAGATGGAGGATATACGATTAAATAAAATGAGATTAGGAATAATTGGGACTGGGGGATTTGCACGAGAGGTTCTACAACTTGCAAAACAAATTCAAAAAACAGAAGGTGTGTGGTTTAATGAAATTAATTTTGTTGAAATAGATGATTTTTTTAAAGATGAATATGTTGACAGTATTCGTGTTTTAAAAATTTCAGAATGTGACTTATCAAAAATGAAGTTTGTGATTGGAATTGGTGATCCAAAGCTGAAAAACAAAATTTTAAAACAGTTACCTTTGAATATAGCTTTCACATCTTTAATTTCTCCACAAGCTTTTATTGCTGACGATTTAAAATTTCAGGCAGGTTTAATCATTATGCCTTTTTCTTACGTATCTTGTAATGTTACTCTGGGTCATCATGTACATCTAAATGCACAATGCACTATAGGGCATGATACAGTAATTGGAGATTACTTCACTTCGGCTTGTTCTGTTATGATTGCAGGGAATAATAATATTTCAAAAAATTGTTATTTTGGAATGAATAGTTCTACTAGGCAGGGTATTACAATTATGGAAAACGTTTCCATAGGTTTAAATTCTGGTGTAGTTAAAGATATTAATAAATCAGGCACGTACATTGGTACTCCGGCTAAATTCCTATTTAAATGATACCATTATCAGTACCAAATATAGACGGAAATGAATGGCAATACGTAAAAGATTGCCTTGACACTGGTTGGATATCTTCCGCTGGAGTATATGTTAATAAATTTGAAGAGGCTATTCAAAATTATACAGGAGTAAAATATGCAATCGCTTGTATGAATGGAACAGCTGGTCTTCAGGTTTCATTAAACCTTGCAGGAGTTTCTTCAGATGATATTGTTATTGCACCAAACTTAACCTTTGTAGCTACATTAAATGCTATTTCATACTCAGGTGCGCAAATAGCCTTGATAGATGTTTGTGAAGACTCTTGGCAAATGGATATTGATTTACTTCAAAAATGGCTAGAGGAAAATACAACGACAACGGTTGTGAATGGAAAACCAATAACCACAGAAATAGCTTCAGGAAAAAAAATTAGTGCAATCATCCCAGTTTACGTTTTAGGAGGATTTATAGATGTTGACAAATTAATAGAAATTAGTGCTACTTATGGTATTCCTTTAATAGAAGACAGTACAGAAGCACTAGGAAGTTTTAAGAATGGTAAACATGCAGGAACGTTTGGGTTAACTGGTGTTTTAAGTTTTAATGGTAATAAAATAATTTCTACTGGTGGTGGTGGAATGATTCTAACTAACGATAAAGAAATTGCCAACAGGGCAAAGCACATTACAACAACTGCCAAAACAGATCCATTAGATTATTTTCATGATGAAGTAGGTTATAATTATCGCCTAGTAAATGTGCTGGCTGCTATAGGGGTTGCACAAATGGAAAACTTTGAAAGCATCCTGAAAAGAAAAAAAGAAATTGATGCGCTTTACAGGAGTGAATTGAAAGGAGTTGGAGATATTAAATTTCAGGAGAATGACACTGATTCAGATCCAAATTGTTGGTTATTCACCTTCCGAACAAAAAAAATGAGAGCCTTACTAAATCACTTAAATAATAATAAGATTCAAAGTAGGCCTTTTTGGACACCCATGAACAATCTTCCTATGTATAAAGATTTAACATACATTAGTGAAAATGATATTTCAAATAAAATATTTAAAGAGTGCATAAGTATTCCATCTTCATCCAACTTAACAATAGACGATCAACATAAAGTGATTTCAGAAATTAAAAATTTTTATAAATAATGATGTTACCAAATATTTCCGAATTTATTAAGAATTATGTGACCAAAAGAGAAAACAGCTTTTTCGAAAATGATCTAATAAACAATAAAGAAAAATTATCAAAAGAGATTAAAGGAAAATCAATTCTAGTAATTGGAGGGGCAGGAACGATTGGGTCTTCTTATATAAAGGTAGCACTAAGATATCATCCTTCTGAAATAATTGTTGTAGATACTAATGAGAACGGTTTAACTGAATTAACAAGAACATTAAGGAGTGATTCTAATATAATTGTACCTGAGAGTTATTTGACCTATCCAATGTCATTTAATTCTGAAGTTTTTTATAAAATGGCTAAAAGTCATGGAGCTTTCGATATTGTAGCTAATTTTGCAGCGCATAAACATGTTAGGAGTGAAAAAGATTCTTTTTCTATTGAGGCTATGATTAAAAATAATGTTTTAGATGCTAAGAAATTCTTAGATTACTTAAAATTAAACAAACCATCTCATTTTTTCTGTGTTTCTACAGATAAGGCTGCAAATCCCGTTAATGTCATGGGTGGATCAAAAAAAATGATGGAAAATGTAATCATGTCTTATTCTAGTGATTTAAAAATCACAACAGCTAGATTTGCGAATGTAGCTTTTTCAAATGGTTCATTACTTTATGGGTATATAGAACGGCTACTTCAAAGACAGCCAATTTCTTGCCCATCTGATGTAAAACGTTTTTTTGTGTCACCAGAAGAAAGTGGAGAAATTTGTTTATTAACATGTATATTGGGTAATAGTGGAGATATTTATTTTCCAAAATTAAATAAAAATCAACTGGTTAATTTTAAATCAATAACAGAGGATTTTTTTAAATATCTAAACAAAGATATTAAGATTTGTAAAAGTGAAAAAGAAGCTAAAGAAATAGCTTTAAATCTATCAGATAACTCGTCATATCCAGTTTATTTTTTTAAAACAGATACCAGTGGAGAAAAATTATATGAAGAATTTTACACATCTGAAGATGAAGTGAATTTTAATCTTTACGAATCGATTGGAGTTGTTACCAATTCCTTAAAACCTTCCTTTTCTGAAATGGAATTAACGATTAAAGAAATTGAAACTCTTTTCAAAAGAGAATCCTATAACAAAGAAGATATCATAAAAATAATGAATAAAATTTTACCAAATTTCAATCATATTGAAACAGGTAAAACGTTAGATCAAAAAATGTAACCTATGTATTATTTATTAAAAAGAACTTTTGATATCCTATCCTCTGGAATAGCTATTTTAATTTTAAGTCCTTTACTTATACCAATAATTATAGGTTTGAAGTTGACTGGTGAAGGGTATGTTTTTTACAAACAAGAGCGTATAGGATATAAAAATAAACCTTTTTTAATTTGGAAATTTGCAACCATGCTTAAAGACAGTGCTAATATGCCTGGAGGGATAATGACTACCAAAAAAGACCCAAGAATCACCCCCATGGGAGGATTTCTTAGAAAGTCAAAAATCAATGAACTTCCTCAGTTATTTAATATATTTTTTGGACAAATGAGTGTTGTAGGGCCAAGACCCGTTATGAAAATTAGTTTTGAAGCCTATCCATCAAAAATTCAAGAGGTAATTTATAATGTTAAACCTGGTTTAACGGGTATTGGTTCTATTATTTTTAGGGATGAAGAAGAATTGATCACGGAAGTAAAAAATAATGGTGGTGATCTTTGGGATTTTTATAAAGGAAAAATATACCCTTTTAAAGGAGAATTAGAAATGTGGTATCAAGATCATAATTCCTTCTTTTTAGATTTGCAATTAATTTTTTTAACAGCCTGGGTGATTATGATTCCTGATTCTAAACTATATGAAAAGTGGTTTAAAGATTTACCAAAAAGAAATTTTTAATTATAATAAACAATGTTCGATTCAAATTCAGCAAAGAAAGCAGGTAAAAAGTCCAAAAGAGGTCCTGCTAAAAAAGAAGGGCCTTCCATCAAGGAAAAAATGGAAATGCTCTATGAAAAAGTACTAGATGATCTGCTGGTAAACCAAGAAAAACTCACTAAAACAGAACGGGTGAAAGTTTTTGTAACCCTGTCTAATTATATCTTCCCAAAAACAAAGTCTGTAAGAGACAAATTTACCCTAGAACAATTAAAAGAGAAAAGAGAAGACCACTTCAATCAAGATCCAGATCCAACCAAATAATATCTTTCGAGTAAAAAAATAAACAATTGAATTATAAAGAAATCCTTTTTTTTATTGCGAAATGTTTGACCATCTCTTTGGAAGCAAAGAATAGACAACAAATAGAAAAGCAATTAAAATCAACGTCTATAGACTGGGATACTGTTGTAAAAGTGAGTACAGCCCATTATGTGTTTCCGGCATTGTATTGTAATTTGCAGAGGGCTAATTTTTTACACTATTTACCTCAAGAGTTGGTAAATTTCATGGAGCACATTACCAATTTAAATAGAGAACGAAACGACCAAATAATTACTCAAGCAAAAGATTTAAATACCCTACTATTGGCAAATAACATTACGCCAATATTTTTAAAAGGAACAGGTAATCTGTTAGCGGGTCTATATGAAGATATGGCCGAGCGAATGGTGGGGGATATTGATTTTATCTTTTCAAAAGAAGACTATCCAAAAGCGATTACTGTTATTAGAGAGTTCGGGTATTCTGATGTAGAAAAGTATAAATATCATTTTCCTTCGACAAAACATTATAGAAGACTTCAAAAAGAGAATAACATTGCAGCTGTAGAAATTCATAAAGAGCTTTTATTAGAAAAACATACCAATGAATTTAATTATAGTTTTGTAGAGAAAGACAGTCAGGTTATAAATGGCATTGCTATTCTGAGCTATGCAAACAAACTTAATTTATCGATTATTGCCAATCAAATAAACGACCATGGTTTTTATTATAAAACGATGGCCTTAAGAAATGCCTATGATGTTTTTTTATTGTCTAAAAAAACGAATGCAAAAGATGCGGTAAATGCATTAGACAAATTAACCAATCCTTTGAATTGTTTTTTAGCGGCTTGTCATGAGGTTTTTAATAAAGTAGATAGTTTAGAATACAACAATACAAAAAAGGTAGCTTCCTATTTGAGTGTTTTTAATAGTCAGTTTACCAATCCAATAACAACAAAAAGACGACACAAACGTATTAAGATTTATCTATTTATTAAATCTAGAGTAAAAATTATTTATAAGTCTATCATATACAAAGAGTATCGAGTTTGGTTATTTAAAAGAGTAACCGATAAAAATTGGTACAAAGAAAAAGGAATTCAGTTAGGAATAAAAAAATAACATTACCAAATAACTCCTACCTGTTGCATAAATAAATCTGCTAGCGCATCTTTATTTTGATGCGTTCCTATGTATGTCAGAAAAGTACTCTCTTTAGAATGCCCAGTGATATTCATAAGTAGTGGCGTTTCAATTTTCCCATAATAGTTAGAAGCAAAAGAACGTCTCATAATATGTGAGGTCACAAACTCATATTTCGGAGCATTTATAATTTCTTTTCTACGAGTCTTTGGGTTATTCTTAAACCCACTCACCAAATCTTCTATTCCCGCCAACTTGCAAAGTGCTTTAATCTGTTTATTAAAAACTACTTGTGAGACTTTTTTTGGAAACTCATTTTCTAAAATTTTAATAACTATCTGATCTGCCACACCAACGGTAACAGCTTTCTTTGTTTTCTGTTGTAAAATATCTATATACAATCCAGTGGGTGCTTTTCTAAAATTATTCGGGTTCAACTTTAATAGATCTGAGACCCGCTGCCCGATACACAAACCAATCAATAACCAATTATAACTATCTGTATATGCTACTGGGAGATGCTTTAATTCCTTTAATGCTTTTATCTCTGATGGATTTAAAATATGAAGTATTCGATCTGAACTTTTCTGTTTAAAAGATTCTATATAATTAGAATAAGGATGTATTTCTAACCCACTTTTCTCAGCGTCACGCAGAATAATCTTAAATAATTTTAAGAGCTGACCGCAGTAATTATCACTATACTGCTGTTCAATTTTTAGAAAACGTGTAATAGATTCGGCGGTATATTTGTCAATAGAGTTCAAATACAATTTCTCTGATTTTTCAAATTCATACCCTTTTACAATCCGAAACAAAGATTTATAAGTCCGAATAGTATTGTGTGCCAAACCCACTGTTCCATAACCTTGAACTCTTTTTGTGGCTGAATTGGAAATAAAATGCTCTAAATAGTCTAAAAATAAGACGGGATCCTCTATTTTTAAACGTGTATTTGGGCTCTTAATTTGTTGTTTTTTATAGAAATTAACGTGCATATAACGTATGTTATTTTAATTATTTAACATGAATATAACTTGTATGTATTTACAATTTAACAAAATATGAGCTAAATTATAACAAGTTATGCTACTTAAATATACGTTATTTGTTTAAAATACAAAAGTTAAATATCACATTATTAATGTGTTATAGTGATTTATTTTTGAAAAGACTACGGACTGTAGTCTCAATTAATTTATAACTAATTGATATTCAGTTATTAAAGTTTTTAAAATCCTTGTATTGCCATGAAACGGCCATGAGATCTTGAAATTTATAGGTTTTTTCTATGGGTTTTGAACAACTTTATCCCTCATTCTCCAATCTCCTCAAACGTTCCATAAATACATCAGCAACAGCGTCTTTATTGGGGTTCTCCCCAATATAACTTAAAAAGGTACTTTCTCTCGAGTGCCCTGTGATCTCCATTAAAATAGGGGTTTCAATCTTTCCAAAATAATTTGTTGCAAAAGACCTTCTCATCGTGTGTGATGTGATCAATTCATATTTTGGATACATCCCAAATGCTACCCTTTTTGTTACTGAACTCATTTTATTTCCTTTGATGACTTGATCAATGCCAGCCAATCGACACAATTCTTTAATTTTTTTATTAAAAACCGATGCATTGGTTTTTTGAGGAAAATCTCTTCTTAGAAATTCCAGGACTGTAGGATCAATAATACCAACAGTGATTGGTTTTTTTGTTTTGATTTGAATAAGATCCAAATACATTCCTCCACTAGGCGCTTGTCTTAAATTTTGAGGGGTTATTTTTAGTACATCTGAGATTCTTTGTCCAATATTCAAGCCCAATAAAAACCATTTCCTAATATTTTCCAATTCAAATGGAAGGTCTACTAATTCTTTTAGTTTATTTATTTCATTTTGATTGAGCGTCACAATAATCCTGTCAATTTTTCTTTGACGATAACTTTCTATATGGTTACAATAATTATGAATTTGTTCGCCACCCCTTTCTGCCTCTTTACAAATTGATTTTAGTAGTTTCAATAATTGACCTTGATAATTCACAGAGTATTTTTGAAGCTTTATCATCCAATGGATAAACTGTTGCAGAATGTCTTTGTTCAATTCAGTTAAATGAACCGTTCTCCCTATATGATTTTCGAACTCATCCCAAATTCTCCTTAGTGATTTATAACTTCTAACAGAATTATCGGAGAGACCAATATTCCCAGATCCTTTCACTTTTTTATAGGGTGAATGTCGAATAAAATAATCGATTTGAAATAAGACACTATTTGAATTCATTACAATTCTATTTGTATAAAATTTGCTACCACCGGTAGTAAACATCAATACTAAATGTTGGTTTTATTGATTATTGTTGTTGGAAAGCACCACCTTTAATTCCTCATTGTTTAAAAATGGAATAACAGGTCCCCAAACTCCATGTTTTCTGTATCCAACTTCTCGTACAATTTTACTGGGTATAATTAACCCTTGGTAAGTGAATTCATCTGAAATTTCAGCAAAAGTATAGTCAATATGAGTATGGTTGTTATTTATGTTCCAAGCGTGATATACTTGATGTAGTGTTTTTTTGTTTGTAGCTACTCCTTCAACATAAAGGTGATTTTCATTTAATCGATTAGATGAGTTGCCGTAGCAGTTCCCAAATTTTATTTTTCTTCGGTCAACCTTGCAGGTATTGATTTCTATTTCATTGAGGTTAATTGGATTGATTAGGTTGAAATAAAAACAGGTCAAGGAATTAATTCCTAAAATTTCATCTTCAACACCTCTGTTAAAACCACTAATTATTTCACTTTTAATATGTTTCAAATTTGCTATTTTCATAAAATATAATATTTGGATTATTAATGTCTATTTATAATATCATTTATCAATACTTTACCTGGAGCTGTCAGATCATTATTTTTTTCATTTCTAATTTCCTAAATCGTCTCCTCGGTCGATCAAATTTTGAGTTGTAAATTTGACTTTAGAATCTTCTGTTAATCTCTCCTGATTGATTAATTTTAGAGTCCTGATCATTAAATGTGAGTCTTCTTGTTTTTTCATGATATTTATCACTTGCTCAAAACTTAGACTGACTGTTAATTCACATTCGACTTCCGGAAAAAAACAGTTTCTAAAAAATGCAAATTTCCAGATAAAAAGTGGTGGAGCACTATGTTTCAGAATAGTATTGTAGAATTCAATAAAGTCATTTGAGCTTTCTGCTAGAAATTCAAAATGATATTTAATTTTAATCCCTGAATTAATTAACAATGTATTAGTTGGATCTTTCATATTATTATTATTATTATTATTTTAAGCTGCTGTAGCTTGATTGATTTTAAGTTCTTCTGTCTCTTTATTTTTATTGAATTTTTCAACCATAATGGCCTTTTTAATTGATTGGTGGAAAAACTTTTCCTCAATTTCGATTCCTATATGTTTTCTGCCCAATAAAAGTGAGCTCATCATGGTATTTCCGACGCCATTCCAAATATCCATTATGTAATCACCTTTTTGAGATCCCTCCAAGGTTAAAACACCTGTCAGGTAAACAGGGGAGGTAGATGAGTGTCTATCTTCTTTATTTTCGAGTTGTCTAAAGTAGTCTCCTGGATTTCCAACGTTACCTCTTATAATATCTTCGCAATACGTGTTAGAAAGTGTGTTTCTGATATTTGAAAGTGACGACTGTATATATTTCTCACCTATAACACCTGTTTCTTTGTTTGAGTGATTTGTGCAACCACTCACTAACTTATAACTGATCTTTTCCCCGTCATACATTTTAAGACTATTGGTAAATGTTATTTTTGGATTACAGGAGAATCTATAAATATATTCAAACGCTTCAGTAGTATCCTTAACATTTTCACCATGAGGTAATGGGTTGGTTTTTATCCACATTTTTTTACTGATAATTTTAAACCCTAATTTTTCCATTTCAATAACAAAATATTCAACGAAGAGCGAGTATACTTTATCCTTTTTGTAGTCATTAATGATAACATAAATCGACCCATCCTCTGACAAATATTCTTTGTATCTGTAATAGATACTAGCTACATGAGCAGCAAACTCTTGAGATGACATATTTTTCAATTTCTCATGTTCTGACTCCCATTCTCTTCCAGGTCGTTTTGTGTCATAACCATACTCACAAGAACCAATTATACACTTTATTTTACCTTTCAAATGATCTATTGGAGATAGGTTAATATTACCTGAATTCCCTTTCAAGAGAATAGAATTCTCTGAGGTAAATTGATCATCTACATCAGGTACTTTTATTATATCGTTCTTAAATTTATCAACATTTGCTTTAGTTTTTTTGTGAGAACTAACAATGTTTTCATACTCATTTTCACTCATTGTTTTTTGAAGAAATGAATTAAAAACCCTGAACTCGGAATCATTACTAAGATCAATGACCTTATCTAATTTTGATAATCTGCCATAGTCACAATTGTTCTCAATTAATTTTTTAACTGTATTAACATCGTAGTTGTTTGTTGAAGTTTTTAGCAGCTTTCGATATTGGTGTGCAGTCTCAAGAGAAATTTTATTTTGTAACACCCATGGGATTAGAAATTCAAATTCAGTATTGTCGAATTGATTGTACAACATCACTAATTTTTTCACCTTTTCTGGAGAAAAATCCATTTCCAAACCAATCTCCACATTTCTATTTAAACTTCCTCCTTTTATAGGGGGGTACTTTTTTGAAAAGTGTTTGAATTCATTATAGAGTTCATAACCTGTTTTTATTCTTTGTTTATTTAAATCGACCACCAAATCCTCCACAGAATCATTAGCTTCCAAATAAATTAGCGTCACTTCACAATCTTTAACACCATTTTTCACCATGAAATCATATCGTGTACCGCCCGAGACAAGCTCGTATTTTCCTTTGTGAATTTTAGCCCTGATCACTACCAAATTATTAATTGGTTTTCCTCCAGATCTTTCAAGTGATTTATTTAAGTATCCGTCAGCTGCTGGTGTATACATTTTTTCATGATAATCATTTCTAACTATCGACTCAAGACTAATTCTTTTTTGTTCAGTTTTCATATATTATAGATTTTACTTTCATAATTTTGGTTGACCTTTTTTTAATAAAAAAACAACTATAATTGATAGGTCTCTTTATAGAGGTTCCATAATTCAAAAATAATGGAGGTTCCAATTAATTCACCTTTCTTGTGTTTAAATTCTACAAACCATATCACTTCATCATGTTTAACACATAAATCAGGAATGTAATTTGATTTAAGTTCGTTTATTAATTTCTTCATGGTGTAGAAATCTAAAATTTCAAGTCCTTTGATATTATTTAAAAGATAGTCACCAAACTGCTTTTCAAATTCAATTACATCACGTCTACCGAAATTCTTATTAATTTTTCTTATTCGTTTCCCGGAATCATCAAACCAGTAAATTTTAGTCATATCATATTCATATTCCACTTCTCGATTTTCCTTTTTCAGAAACTGCTTCTTTTTACCTGTAGTAGTTCCGTAATCAGGTTTACATACTAAATTTAGTCTACGAAGTCTCAGTTTAAAATAATTTATCATTATACCAATCTCACGGGGATTTAGTTTTGAAGGAGTAGTCATGAAATTTTCGTAGCTCGATATTAGATTAGAAATCTCCATTTCAATCTCTAATTTGATAGAGTTCAACACCCCCCAATTTGTTGTAGATTCAAACTTAGAACGAATAGTAGTAGCATCACCTGAGTCCAAGATAGTATCCATCTCAAGAGACTTTATGTCCATTAGTGGACCTAATTTAACTTGTTTCAATCGCTCTAAATAAATATCATTATCTAATCTTCTGCTAAACTTCGCAGGATTAGATAATATTTCCTTGATCGGTATGTAATTCAATTCCATTATTAATATAATTTGATCACAAAGATATAAATAAATTATTTATTCCACCAAATAAAATACTGACTTTTTTATTTTTATTTTTGAAACGATTTTGTTAATATAATATAAAGGTGTCAGTTCACACCTTTATATTTAGGCTTGACAATCCCGAAATATTTCGATACGTTTTCTAATATGATAGACAAAACATATCCAATTACCATAGACTCCACAACTTTAACAGAGAAACCAGGGTGGTCGATCCGTTCACACATAAATAAAAGACTCAACAAAAACATAGATGTAACAATAGATCAGTTTTCTAATGTAGTTGCACCTCCTAATTCGTTTACGTGGTCACCAGGTATCTTTAATGGCACCCCCTCAAATGATAATTGGACTTGTCAGTCAATATTTGCATTAGATTTTGATGATGGAGAGTTATCAATAAAAGAAGTTTATCATCGTCTACATTTGTATGAAATTAAACCACAGCTATGGTATGAGACGTTTTCATCTTCTGAAACTTTAATTAAGTTTAGAGTAGTACTCTTTTTAGATTATCCTGTAACTAATCCCAAAATCCACAAGTTAATTTCATTGGGTTTACTAAAGTTGTTTCCTGAAGCAGACCAAAGTTGCAAGGATCAGGCACGATATTATTTTGGGGGAAGTTTAGCTAATGTTACCTCTCACTCTCCAATTAGGTTGTCTCATTTAATTTTTATTAGTTCAACAATTCTATGTGCTGGGGATAGTATGAGGACTAGATCCCTACCTATAAAGGATATCAACTCTACTATAGTAGAAACTGCACCAAAATGGGAACTCTTATATAATAACTATAAGAACTACCATTCTGGAGCACAGTTTAACACTAGTAATAATTATCCCCCCTCCTACGACTATAATAGGGGCGAACTTCAAAAAGTCGATTTTGACAAATCGTCACGAAACATTAGAATATTTAGAGAGTTTTTAAAAGGAAAATGGTTAACACACATGGAACTATTTGGATTGGCGCGAAATCTACATTACGTAAATGGTGGATTTAAACTGATGAATAAGATGATGATTAAATTTAATTCAAAGGGTGTTACTGATTACACTCCAAATAACTTTGCCATTTTAACTTATCTAAAAAAGGTTCAATATCCTCCTCAACCCATTGGTGAGTTTTCTCCATACCCTGAAGATTCTGATCTTCAAGATTTCATCTCTGAGTCAATCGATAAGCGAGGTAAAATAAAAGTGATTGAGTCCTCAAATCCTATTTCATTAGTAGATGCAGAAGAGAAGTTTGAAAAAGAGTTTGATCGTGTAGTTAACGACGATAAAGTCGATGGTGTTTATCTATTTAGAGTCCCTACATCATTAGGGAAAACGGAAATAATAACAAGTGTTCATGCTACTATTGCAGCACCTACAAATGACCTTAAAAACGAAATCGGTGGTAGAATGAAAGTTAATTACAAGACTACTCCTGACTCTATTATATTTGAGAATTCATCTATTAATAATCAAATGAATTATTACTATTCGATTGGTCTCCCTAACAAATCAATTGAGGTTCTTTATTCAATTGTTAACCCCAAAAATAAGGATCAATATTCTAAGAAAGATATAGAGAATGCAAACTCATATATTAATGTGATGAGGGACTGTTATACAACAACTTCATCACTTCTCACTACACATAAAAGAGCAATTCATTCTACATTTTCTAATGACACTATCGTGTTTGACGAAGATCCTCTTAAATCTCTTATTGATATCAAATCATTTAAAATATCTGATCTGTTTTCTATCAATATAATTGTAAAAAGTAAAGAATTAGAATTTATTATCAAGTCACTCATGGATACTCCCATTATGGAAATTCGTTCCACGCCGATCTTTAATCTCGACCTTGATCAACTTATTAAAGAGGTTTCACAATTATCCCATGAAACTCTAAAATCTAATCTATTTGACTTTTTTAGTAGTTCATTCTATGTTCGTGATACACATAAACCAGATATTGTCCATTATGTTGTTAAAAGGGATCTCCTACGAGATAAAAAAACAATCATTCTCTCTGCCACAGCACCTATCAATTTATATAAACGTCTCTTAGGAGATCGTCTTGAAGTCATTGATATATCAGAAGTTCAACAAAAAGGAAGGATAATTCAATATACCACTAAATCTTACTCCAGAAACTCCTTAAATAAAAACACAAAAGATATTGTAAGTAGAGTAGGTGACACTCCTGTAATCACATTTAAATCGTATCAAAACCACTTTTCAAACCCAACAAATATGTGGTTTGGAAACTGTAGTGGTTACGATGAATTAAAGGGAAAAGACATTGCGGTGGTGGGAACCCCACATATAAATAATGTGGTGTATTTTTTAACAGCAAAGGTTTTAGGCATAGAGTTTAAAACTTCGGATCTGACTATGTCATATCAAAAGGTAATCTATAATGGATTTGAATTTAAGTTCAATTGTTTTGATAATGAAAGTTTAAGAATGATTCAATTTTCATACATCGAATCTGATCTAATTCAGGCGGTGGGCAGAGCACGTACTCTTAGAACAGATGCAAAGGTAGACTTATATTCAAATTACCCTTTGATAATAAGTTCAAAGTTTATGTTCTAATAAAAATCATCAACTGTCTGACATATTTTATTTTCTATGATATTTATAGAGAAACATAGTTATGAAAGAGAAAAAGTCAAAAAGAGTAATAGTTCGAATAACCGAAAGTCAATTCAATAATTTGATGGAGTGCGTTATAGATGAACAAATAAAAATTTCAGATATTCTAAGAGAATCTATAATAGATAAACTTCAAAAACTAAGGAAAGATGATAAAAGGAAAAAATAATTTAAACTATGAGTATTATAACCAATACCTGATCAATTGTGGGTCTAATAATCCACCTAATATGGAGTTACTAGATGATTTTTTTAATGAAAAATTAAATATTCTAACTGATCACGAAATAGAACCATCCCGTGTGGTTTTACTAAATGAATTGATAGTTTTTTGTCGTAATAAATTTGACAGTTAAAAGGCACAAAGCACCCACAGGAATAATTACTAATTCTCGATTTTATATGTTGAATACGTGATTTTGAATAACGTAGTAAATTAAATCTAATTGGCACGATTGGTTGGGGTATTGAACTATTTATCAAATAAGAACCATTTTTAATTGTTTTTCAAATAGACCTTTGTGAGAGTTTCTCCCATAGTATTGCAAAGAATTTCCTGCGGGTGTTGCGCCAATGAGAATTGTTCCAATTGATCATGGTAGAGTTTAGACTTCGATTCTGATGTAATTAAATAGTAATGGAAATACTCATGGATAACGGTATTGATGAGTTCTTGTCGTATTACATTGTTATCCTTATAAATAGTAATTGTGTTGTTATAGAAACAATATTCCCCCGCGAGATGAGATTTCCCGTCAACTAAAGTAAGTAGTGGTTTTTGTTTTCGAATTGGATATAAATAGAGGCACCAGTTCAAAACATCCTCTGCCAAATGAAATTGCCAGTCTTCACCGTCACCTGTCAAGAATTTGATTAGCACAGATATCAAGTTTAAAATGAACAACCCTCCAACAACAATAAAATAAATTGTGAAAAAGGTATCCATTACATCAACTTTTTAACTTTCATTATTGTCTTTGGTGACGCATTTATTTGCTTTGCTACTTCTCGGATAGATAATCCCATTTCTAAATAGTGGACAATCCTCTTCGACTTCGATTTAGCCATGAATTTACTCATTGACTCGTTACTGTTTTTGGGACGGCCGAGAGTTCCCCCGTTCTGTAGATAGATCATTCGGCCTGTGGATGTGCGCTCCTTTATATTTTCCAACTCCATCTCATAAAGCGAGCTCATCGTTGCAGATAAAATCTTCCACACAGGATTCCTTTTACCATTTGGTCTCGATTCAACTCCAAGGTTTCTAATTCTAACATTCACCTCGTACTGATCCAACCAATCGAGTGTAGAAATTACGTCGCCAGTATTTCTTCCAAGACGCGAGAACTCCTCTACTACTAATTCAGTTACTTTTCCGTCTTCGACAAGTTTAACTAATTTTTTAGCTTCAACTCGATCTCTAAAACTCACCGAGCCTGATACTTTGTCGAGAAGTGTGATATCATATCTATCGGTATCCGCTTCAAATCGATTACCTGTTTGAAGAATGGTACTCACTCTATTATACTTTACTTTCATAATCGTAGGATTTTAAATCACACATTAAAATTACCGAGAAAGTGCCGTATTGCCTAAGAGTCAGACAAACTTTAGCGCAACTTTAGCGCTTCCTTTTTTATCTTGATTTAATTTCCTTCTTGCCTATTAAAATCTCAGATGGATCAACATAGTTTATCCTCAGGTATCATTGATAATAGAGGTGCCGATTAGTATTCTATGTTAATCAGGTCCCACGTCGATGAGATACTGTCTTTCGGTTATCTCTTACAATTGATATGAACTAAAAACCGCAATGAGAAACATCTTCTAAATTTTCTAAAAAATTTCAATAAGGACTATTGTTATAATTTTTAAGACGTTTCGTTAAATATATAAATATTATCTCAGTACTTATATTCACTAAAAAGTATAACTATTAGTGAATACAATCTAAAATAGTATATTTTTTAAAAAAAGACATTGTACAAAAGAAATTAAAAGTTTAATACATCTTATGCCAATTAAAATTGAGCTTTTTGGTTCGGCTTTAAAAATCTCATTGATTAAATTTAAAGTTAGTTGGGTGCCCCCCTGCAGGACTGCCCGTAGGTATCCCTCCTTAATATACCTCATTTTTCGATGTCTTTAAAGGAAGGTCAATTCTCTCGATCAAATTTTTGGGCAATTTTCCAAAAAATCAACTTTTTTAAAAATAAAATTTTGCGTTTTTTTGGGTAAAAAGGGTCTTTTTTTTTCGTGGCGTAATAACTAAAATGAAAATTTTGGCATTTTTTCACCAGAAATTCAAATTTTCATACCTCAAGTATGATAATATTACTTTTTAAAACCCAACTGAATTAGTTTTTCTTTATACCTATTTTTATCAGTTAATCTTTTAATCAACCAAACTCGACAATCCTTATATATTAAAACATTATTGAGAATACTTAATCTATATTTTAAAAACAAATAAATTTGAATGCGTTTGTGTCGTCTTTTTGTTAGTATTGGATTGGCAAACTGACTATTAAAAATTTTTAAATAGGAAGCCGTCATTTTTGTATTATCGTATTCTAAACTATCTACGGTATTAAAAATCTCATAGCAAGCTGCTAAAAAACAATTTAAAGGATTGGTTAGATTGTCTAATGTATTCACCGCATCTTTTGCATTCGTTTTTTTTGACAATAAAAAAACATCATAGGCATTTCGTAAAGCCATCGTCTTATACTCAAAACCATGGTCGTTTATCTGATTCGCTATGATAGATAAATTTAATTTGTTTGCATAACTCAAAACTCTAACTTCATTGATTACTTGGGAATCTTTTTCCACAACACTGTAATTAAATTCTTTTCTGTATTTTTCTATTCCCAATATTTCTGAGTGAATTTCTATAGCCGCAATAGCATGCTCTTTTTGAAGTCTTCTGTAATGTTTTCCTTTTGGATAGTGGTAGTCATATTTAAAAACTTCCGAATAATCAAAATTTCTTAATAATTTGATTGCTTTTGGATAGTCTTCTTTTGAGAAAATAAAATCAATATCCCCAACCATACGCTCAGCAACATCATCATAGATTCCTGCTAATAGATTCCCCGTTCCTTTTAAAAATATAGGAGTGATTTTATTTGCCAATAAAACATTGTTTAATTCATTTGCCTGCGAAATTATTTGTTTGTTCCGCTCTCTGTTTAAATTGGTGATATGTTCCATGTAGGTAACTAACTCTTCAGGTAAATAGTGTAAAAAGTTAGCCTTTTGCAAATTACAATACAATGCAGGAAACACATAATGAGCAGTACTTACTTTTACAACGCAGTCCCAATCTATATTGTTCGATTGCAACTGTTTTTCAATTGCTTCCTTATTCCTGTCTTCCACGTAAATAGTCAAGCATTTAGCAACAAAGTATAGCGTTTCTTTATAATTCAATGATATTAGTTTTAGCTAAATGTGTTTTACTTTCTTGTGATTGGTCTATTATTAAAAAATCTCACCAGGGTCTTTCAGAATCTTGGGGAAATATATAAAATTTAAATGAATTACTATTTTGATAAAATATCAAATAATTCGTGATTAATGTAGTAATTCGTAACACCTAATTTCTTTTTTGTTAATATTCCATCATCAGACAACGTGTTCAAGTAATTAGCAGCAGTAATTCTTGATACCTTTAAATCTTGCTCTACAAATTCGATTTTAGTATACGGATGTTTAAACAAGTTATTTAGCAAGTCCTGACTGTAGAACTTGTAATTTTTTCTAATTTGATGCTTTTGTTTTAATAGTAGAGATTGTATTTGTGTAATCGTTTGGATTGTATCCATTGCAGTCTGTTCAACACCCTCTAAAACAAATAATATCCAATCTTCGAAATTTTTATGATCTCTTACGGCTTGAATTTTTTTATAATAATCACCTTTATTTGATATGATAAACTTGCTCAAGTATAATATGGGTAAGTCTAATAGATTTTGAAGGACAAGATAAAGTACATTTATAATCCTTCCTGTTCTTCCGTTTCCATCATAAAAAGGATGTATACTTTCAAATTGGAAATGTATGATAGCCATTTTTATGAGAGGATCTAAATCACTGATTTCATTGTCATTAATATATTTCTCTAAATTACTCATTAGATCCATAATAGTCTGGTGGTCCTGAGGTGGTGTATAAATTATTTCTCCTGTACTATTATTTTTAAGGGTAGTACCCGGAACCTTTCTTAAACCTGCGTTATTTTTTTCAAGTGTGGCTTGAATTTCAATAATCATCCTATTGGTAAGGAGTTTTTGGTTGTTTATAAGCTCAAAGCCTTTTTTAAGGGCTTCTATATAATTTTGAACTTCTTTAGATTCAAGAGATTCTATGTTATTTGTTTTAAGTTCTGCCTTATATAAGTCATCGTGAGTAGTTATAATGTTCTCAACTGCAGAACTATCCTTTGCTTCTTGAAGACCTAAAGTATTGATTAATATGGTTTGATTAGGTATACTTTTAGACATCCCTTTTAACTCAGCCAATGCCTTATGTGAGGACGTTAGTTTCTTGAGAACCATCTTGGACTCAAGCTCAATGTTTAATGGAAGATAACTTAAAGTATATAATTGCATATGTAAAGAAAATCAAAAAATCTATACAAAGATAAACTATTATGTATAAAAAAATCAATTTTCTTTACAAAAGGAAGGAGATATGATAAGATAACTTAGAAAGTTTAACATAGAAATTAAAACCATTGAAGATTGTGGTTATGATTCATAAAATCAAAAACTATAAGAGAACCTTTTAAGTTACTCAGTAAGTTTATGAATTTGAAAAACTCATGGCCGTTTAGTAATGAAATATCTATCTAAAATCACATAAAATATTGTAATTCAAGTATTTGAACAAAGTAAATTGACTACAGTCCGGCGCTAATTTACTATTTATTATTATTATTTGGATAATGCATCCATCAAAATATCAGCGTATGTATCCATATTAGCATTTTTACCAACATATTCTAAAAACGTACTTTCCCTTGAGTGACCTGTAAGTTTCATTAGAATGGGAGTGGGTATTTTCCCATAATGATTGGTAGCAAAAGATCTTCTGAGGTCGTGGGAAGATAATAATTGATATTTTGGAAATTGTCCTAAATAACTTC
>Ga0209195_1000338_pt1 | contig 35774 bp, 38 predicted proteins | sample COGITO_mtgs_1004_3_FD_184788 | JGI IMG/M metagenome (GOLD analysis project Ga0209195, IMG submission 184788) | Pelagic marine microbial communities from North Sea - COGITO_mtgs_100420 (SPAdes) (version 2) | ecosystem: Environmental > Aquatic > Marine > Epipelagic ...
AAAAAATCCTTTTTATTATTAAAGTTTATAATAAAACACCAGAAAATTTACTATTTACAAATAAAAAAGCTTGTTTACAAGTGTCTGCTTATGAGTGAATTAAAAAAATTTTACGTAAAAAAAATATAATTCTGAAAAGCAAAAAATTTGTTAAATTGTCCATACGTGTTTAATAAGTAAATTTTTTTTGTTAAAATAAACTTTACTTTTACTTTTTAACCGTTAACTTATTAAATTTACGAATACTAGCACGCTAATATATTAAATGTCAGATTGATATTTTTTATTGCACATTTTTTTAGATGTTTAAGAAGAAAAAATCAATGTTTATAAAACTTTATCACTAAAATTAATGATGCAAAAAACTCTTTACAAGGTGATTATAACTCAGTAGGTTAGAGTGTTAGATTGTGATTTTAAAAGACATGGGTTCAAATCCCATTAATCACCTAAATATATTGATATTATTTTATGTTTTTAATATTAAAAATAAATTCGAAAAATAAATTTTCTTATAAAAATTTTTTAAAATTTTTGGTAACTGAAATAAATGGTTTAAACGAGTTTCCTGTTTATATGAATAAGTTAAAAAAACAAAAACTCAATAAAAAAAAATTTACTGTATTAAAATCACCGCATGTGAATAAAACCGCTCAAGAACAATTTGAAATAAGAAATTATACAAGTTATTTAGAAATTTATTCTTATTCTAATGTTTTTTTAATATTTTTAATAAAACAAATTTCAAAAAATTTATGTAAAGATATAAAAATCGAGATAAAAATTTCTTTTGATAATTTAAAAGTGTTGTCAATTTTAAAAAAAAACCTTAATTCTAATTCTACGTTTTTAAACAAACTTGATAATAGAAACATAAAAGGGTATTTAAAGTTTTTAGATTGTTACGGTGAAATTTGTTTTTTCAAAAGTCTAGATAGCTCAGTTGGTTAGAGCGAAGGACTGAAAATCCTTAGGACGGCAGTTCAATTCTGCCTTTAGACAAAAAGTATAAAGTAATTAGCTCAATGGTAGAGCGTCTTGCTTACAACGAGAATGTTAATGGTTCAAGTCCGTTATTACTTATAAAATGTATTTAATTATAGTGTTTTTACCTCTTATAAGTTCTGTTATATCTGGTTTATTCGGAAAAACAATTGGACCTAAAGGAGCTGGTGTTTTAACTGTAGCGTGTCTTATTATTACGTTTGTTTGTTCTTTTTTTGCTTTTTATGAGGTAGCTTTAATAGGAAGCCCTGTTTATATAAAATTAACGACATGGATAAACTGTGAAGTCTTAAATGTTGACTGGGGTTTTCAGTTTGACACTTTAACAGTAGTTATGTGCTGTGTTGTAACATTTGTGTCTTCATTAGTTCATTTATATTCGACTGAATATATGTCACATGACCCTCATTTACCAAGATTTATGAGTTATTTGTCATTATTTACGTTTTTTATGCTTATTTTAGTAACAGCTGACAACTATGTTCAAATGTTTGTTGGATGGGAGGGTGTTGGGTTATGCTCATTTTTACTTATTAATTTTTGGTTCACTCGAATTCAAGCAAATAAAGCTGCTATAAAAGCTATGATTTTAAATAGAATAGGGGATTTCGGTCTAGTTTTAGGTATTTTTACTATTTTTATAAATTATAAATCAGTCGATTATGCAACAATTTTTTCTTTAACTCCCTTTTTTGTTAGTAATGATCCTATTATACTAAACTTTACATTAATAGATTTTATAGGTTTTTTTTTATTTGTTGGGGCAACGGGAAAATCGGCTCAGTTAGGGTTACATACCTGGTTACCTGATGCTATGGAAGGACCAACTCCTGTTTCAGCGTTAATTCATGCGGCTACTATGGTAACGGCTGGGGTATTTTTAATAGCAAGAAGTTCGCCTATTTATGAATACAGTCCTACTATATTAAAACTGATAACAATAATGGGAGCTAGTACAGCTTTTTTTGCTGCAACTGTTGGGTTATTGCAAAACGATTTAAAAAAGGTTATAGCATATTCTACTTGTAGTCAATTAGGTTATATGGTTTTTGCTTGCGGGTTATCTAACTATTCAGTAGGAGTTTTTCATTTAGTAAATCATGCGTTTTTTAAAGCACTATTATTTTTAGGAGCAGGATCTGTAATTCATGCAGTTGCTGATGAACAAGATATGAGAAAAATGGGTGGTCTAAAAGCATTAGTGCCGTTTACTTATTCTATGATGTCTATAGGTTCCTTAGCGTTAATAGGTTTTCCTTTTTTAACAGGGTTTTATTCAAAAGATGTTATTTTAGAAGTTGCTTACGGAAAATACTCTTCTCAAGGTCATTTTAGTTATTTATTAGGATCTGTTGGTGCATTTCTTACAGCTTTTTATTCTACAAGACTGGTATTTTTAACGTTTTTGTCATCTCCTAACGGTTATAAAAAAGTAATTTGCTCAGCTTATGACTCTTCGTATCAAATTTGTATTGCATTAGCAGTTCTTTCTATTCCTAGTATTTTTATAGGTTTTTATACCAAAGACATGATCATAGGTATGGGAACTGACTTTTGGGGTAATTCTATTTATATATTACCAGAAAATATGAATATGATAGATGCAGAATTTATTAATCATAAATTTAAACTTTTACCTGTTATTTTAAGTCTTTTGGGCGTTTTTTCTTCTGCTATGCTGTACTCTTATGCTAGCAGTACTTTATTTAACTGGAAAATAACTCTAATTGGAAGAAAAATTTATAATTTTCTAAATAAAAAATGGTTTTTTGATAAAGTTTACAACGAGTACATAGGGCAATTTTTCTTTTCTTTCGGGTATAATGTTAGTTATAAAGTAATAGATAGAGGAATTATAGAAATTTTTGGGCCTATGGGATTATCGTCTTTTGTACTAACGTCAGCTACAAAAGTAATTAAATTACAAAGTAGTTATATTTACCATTATACTTTTCTTATTTTGGTAGGAAGTACTCTTATTCTAGGGTTTAGGCAATCTTTATTTATATTTAGTGATTTAATTGATTATAAGAATTTATTCATATTTAGTTGTGTGGGAATTTTTTTAATCAATGAAAAATAAAAAATTAGTAATAGTTATGACGTTATTTTCAAAAATAATAAAAAAATTTATTAATAAAAAGAAAGAGCAAAATTCAAATAATTTAATAATTAATATTCAATACAATGAACATTTTAAATACTTAAAAACTAAACATTCATTTCATTTAGTTGATCCAAGTCCTTGGCCTTTGGTAGCAGGATTAGGTGCGTTTTTTTTAACTTCTGGGGGAGTAAGTTATATGCATAATTTTTCAGGAGGAGGTCATTTATGTTTAATTGGACTTTCTACTATTCTATATGTTATGTATATGTGGTGGCGAGATATAATACGAGAAGCCACTTTTGAAGAGCAACACACTTTTTCGGTACAAAGAGGTTTAAGGTTAGGAATGATTTTATTTATAGTTTCTGAAATAATGTTTTTCTTTGCTTTTTTTTGGGCTTTTTTTCATTCTAGTTTATCTCCAACATTTAATATAGGTAGTATTTGGCCCCCAATTGGTATAGAAACTATACAAACGTCAGGTTTACCTTTAACAAATACAGGATTTTTATTAAGTTCAGGGGCAACTGTTACTTGGGCTCATCACGCTTTAATCGTAAGAAGTAAAAAACAAGCTATAATAGGTTTAATATTAACTATTATTTTAGCTACTGTGTTTACTCTTTTTCAAGGTTTAGAGTATTTTGATGCACCGTTTAATATAAGTGATAGTGTATTTGGTTCTTGTTTTTATATGGCAACTGGATTTCACGGATTTCATGTTTTTATTGGAACAATAACTTTATTTGTTTCTTTAGTAAGAATTGTTTTAAACCATTTTACATCGACTCACCATTTTGGTTTTGAGTCAGCTGCTTGGTATTGGCATTTCGTAGATGTGGTATGGTTGTTTTTATTTGTTACTGTCTATTGGTGGGGAGGTATACAGTAATCATAAACCAAAATGATGGAATTTGGTAGACATGCTAGGTTTAGGTTCTAGTTCTTTTTAAAGAATAGGGGTTCAAGTCCCCTTTTTGGTATAGCGAAATGAGTAAATTAAAGTATATATGTCAAGATATTAAAGTTAGTTGTTTGGTATCTGTATAACTTTGAACTATTTATCATATTTATAGATTTATTACTGTAATTATCAGTACCCCCTATATAGAAATCTTTTATCCAAATTTTTAAATTAGTGGTATATAATTTAGACTTGACTATTTTAATTTTTTTTCTATTGATGTTAAAAGTGCCTGAAATTTTTTCTTTTAGTATGTTTGATTGGTTTGTCAAAGAAAATCTACTAGCTATATATAAACAGTTTAATATTTTTCTAGAAGAATGTAATGTATTATTAGAAAAATTTATTAATTGATTATATTTAATGTTACTTGAAAAACTTATATTGTTTGAATAAGAAAAAATTTTTCTTAAAATTTGCCAATCTTCTTTTATTTGTTTTTCTGAAGATAAAATTTTTGTTACTTTTTTAAAATAGCCGTTAGTTGTTAAATACGTACTATTTGTCCCAAAAAAAACATTATTTGGTAAATTAATGTAATTGGAAATTGAGTAATTTGTTAAAAAGTTTTTAGGGGTATTAGTAATAATACTATTATTATTTTCAAAACAATACATAGAATTGTTGGTTGAATTTGACTTAAAATAATTTAATACTTTTAAATTTACTATTTTACTAAATTGACTTGATTTGTTTACATTAGTATTTAAAAAATAAATTCCATTACTTTTTTCTAAATCATTGACGGTTAAAGGGTTAAATCCTTTAACATAATGAACGCCAACTTCGTTTATAGACGAACTTAGTGTACTTACATTTTCATAATTTAATATATAGTTTTTTGATTTTAAAAAGTTAATCAAAGATGAAATTGCTGAAAAATCTTTTCTGTTATAAATTTTCGAACTAAAAATTAATAAAGGATTAGAAGAATTCACAAGATCTTGACATAAAAAGCTATTACCTTCAAATAATGATTTTATATTTTTAATATTTAAGCCAAAATAATTAACTGGTACAGTTAAATCTAGCAAAGAGTTTATAGATATTATTTTAAAATTACCTTTTAAATAACGTTGTCTTAATTTTAAATTTAGATAAGAACCTTCGTATTTTGAATTAACACCAAAAAACATACATAAATTTGAACTTTTTAATTTTGTAGTTGCATTTGTGGTTAAGTTGGTTTCAAGATCATTATTTTTAAAGTTTCCTTCAGATGTTCTAAGAGTTATGAAAAAATATTTTTTTGAAAATAACATTAGTAAGTTTAAAACTTCTAAACTTATAGTGGAATCAAAAACTATTAATAAGTTATTAGATTTTAAAAAATGCCTGTTTAAATGATCTTCAAAATATAACGTATTAATTATTTCATTTAAAAGTTTTTCCCACATTATAGAGGTTTTACAGGTTTTATTTCCGTATATAATAAATCCTTCTAAAACCCTTTCAGGAGAAAACATCCCATCAAATGAAAAACGTGTTTTATCTGAAATCCAGGTTATGCTGTTTTCTTCGTGATTAAATCCAGGATTTATTTTAATAATTTTGTTATTTTTTAAGTTAAGATTTATATTTAATCCAAAACCATCAGAAAAATCTATAGAATTTATATTTTTTAATTCCCAACTACGGCTTACAAAAGGGTAAAGTTTAGATGTTAAAGCTCCTACAGGGCAAAGATCGACAACATTACCAGACAGTTCTGATTTAAATGTTTTCTGAACATAAGTACCTACTTCACTATTTAATCCTCTTCCAAATATCCCTAAATCGTTTACACCAGCTATTTCTCTAGCAAATCTTATACATCTAGTACAATGTATACATCTTGTCATTACGGTTTTAACGATTAGGCCAAGGTTTTTGTCCATGACAACCCGTTTAAAATTATAAAATCTTTTTTTAGACATACCAAAAAAAAAAGATTGTTCTTGCAAATCACATTCCCCTCCCTGATCACATACAGGACAATCTAAAGGATGATTTAGTAGTAAAAATTCTAAAACATTTTCTCTGGACTTTTTAACTAAAGGGCTGTTAGTGTAAAGTTCGCTGTTGTTTAAACATGATTTAGCATTTAAAGCACAGGATACAACAGGTTTAGGGGAATTTTTAAGTTCCACCAAGCACATCCGACAATTTCCTGAAATAGACAAATTTTTATGGTAGCAGTAATGAGGAATAGTAATTCCAAGGGTTTCACAGTATTCGATTAATGGAGCATTAATTTTCCATTGATCTTTTTTCTGATTACTTTGGAACTCTAAATTATAATTAAATTTTATATTATTAATTTTAAAAAATTTCATTTATTTTGGAAATGTAGCTTAACTTGGTTAAAGCGTCGACCTGTCACGTCGAAGATTGCGGGTTCAAATCCCGTTTTTTCCGAAAAACTATGTTTTTATGTTTTTAATGCGTTCCATTTGAATATTTTGTTTTAATTTATAGTATGCAGACAAAATAGAAAGTCCTATAGATGATTCTGTAGCAGCTACCGTTAAAATAAATAAAACAAAAATTTGACCTATTATATCATCTAAATAAACTGAAAAAATAGCAAAATTTAAATTAACAGCTAAAAGCATAATTTCTATAGACATAATAGTTATTAATATATTTTTACGATTTAATACAAGTCCTAAAAGTCCTATAAAAAATAAAGTTATAGTAACTAAAAGAATGTAACTTATGTTTGTTATAATCATTAAGTATACTGGGACTCGAACCCAGGACCTGTGGATTAAAAGTCCAATGCTCTAAACCAATTGAGCTATATACTTTTTAAACTAAGATTTTATATTATAAAGCAAATAGAATTAAAAATCCCATCATTAATGAGAATAAAGCTATAGCTTCAGTTAATGCGAATCCAAAAATAGCAAGCTTGAATAATTCATCTTTTAGAGAAGGGTTTCTTGAAACTCCAATTACTAAAGCTCCAAATACTGTACCTATTCCTACTCCTGCTCCTGCTAATCCTATAGTAGCTAATCCAGCTCCTATAAATTTTGCTCCTTGTAATAACATTTTTTTTTATTTTTTAAGTTTATAAAACTTAATAATTCAGTTAAAGTTGCGGAAATTATCTTCTTAAAATAAGATCATCAAAATTTTATTTTTATTGTAGTCTTTTATATAGTAATAAAGTTTTTTTATTTAAAAATTTTAGTTTTTAAAGGCAACTTAGCTTTCCCTGTATTAAAAGCTAAGTTTGCAATGTAAAAATCTATTCCGCAAAGTTCGAATAAAACTTGCCCGGCTCTTACTCGTGAAACCCAGTGACTAACTGAACCTTTACCTTTACCCATTCTGACTTCAGAAGGTTTAGAGGTAACAGGCAAATTAGGATAAATTCTAATCCATAATTTTCCTTTTCTATTTATTTTTCTATTTATAGCTTGTCTAGCAGATTCTATTTGTCTAGCTGTAATAACACCTGATTGTGTGCATTTTAAACCTATAGTTCCAAATTTAAGTTGAGTGGATTTCTGTTCTAATTTTTTTAATTTACCTTTTTTAAGTTTTTTATATTTTAAAGATTTGGGTTGTAAAAACATGATAATGCTGAATAATTAAAAATTTTGTTCGTTTTTATTACAAATTAAAATTTTTAAGCCTAATGTACCGTTATCCGTGTACACAGTTTCTTTAGAGTAGTCGATTTCTAAATTAATCGATTGTACAGGTAAAGTACCTATTTTAATTTGTCTTTTTTTAGCTCTAGGAAAACCATTTATTCTTCCTGCTACAAGTATAGAAATTCCTGAAATTTTAGATACTTTAGATCTAATTAATACATTAAATATATTTTTAAAAGAAATAAAAATATTACTGCTATATTTATTTTTTGTATTGTTTAATAAATAACTTATAAATTTAGATAATAGTTTAGCCGTATTTTTATTACTAATTATTATAAAAGCAAGTTTGATAAGTTCTAATTGTTTTGTATTATTTTTTAAAACTCTTAATTGTGAAAGATTTTTTTTAAATTCAATTTTAAAATGTTTAGATTTTATTAAATTATTTTCAAAAACTTTATTTAAATTTTTTAATTTTATACTTACTTTATTTACGTTATAGTAATTTTTTAATGAGATAATTAAATTATTATTTATTATGTTATTAAATTTTTTAAAAGTTTTTTGGGGTGTTAGGTTTATATGCTTAGAATTTAAATCAAAAATTGATATTTTAATTACTATACATGATATAGAATATTCAATTTTAAACATCATTACAATTAAACCGTACGAATTAAATAATTTAGTAATATAGTTTTGAATTTGAAAATTTTTATAAAAAAGTAAAGAAGATTCTTCTTTACTTTTTTCGATGTACTTAAAGTCCCATTCACGATTTTTTAAACCCCTACGAAATAGAGAAGCATCTATTTTTTTAGACATGCTATTTTTTATTTTTTTTTGAAAGAAAAGTTTTTACGGGTAGGAACAAACTCTCCAAGTTTATACCCAACCATACTTTCTATTATTTTTAATTTTTGATAAAGTTTACCGTTATAAACATTTATGGTTTTATTAATAAATATAGGTATTATTGTAGAAGTTCTAGAATTCGTAAAAACTGGTTTATTGTTTTTATAGTTTTTAATCGATTCTAGTAATTTTTCATTAACATACGGACCTTTCCATTTTGATCTAGCCATTTATTTTTAAAATTCTTAATTTATTTTTAGAGTTACTTGTTTTTCTATTTCTTGTAGGTTTTCCCCAAGGAGTGACTGAAGTACGGCCACCTGATGTTTTACCTTCTCCTCCACCGTGTGGGTGATCAATAGGATTCATAGCGACACCTCTTACTTTTGGTCTTTTGTTTAGCCACCTAGATCTCCCTGCTTTTCCTACAGTAGTTAAAAACCAAGATTCATTTGAAACAGTTCCTAAAGTAACAAAACAATTAGCGGAAATATATCTTTGTTCCCCAGAACTTAGTACAAGTCGTACGGTTGTAGGAGTTTTTTCAATTATTTGAGAAAATGTACCGGCTGATCTGCTTAATTCAGCTTTTTTTGTAGTTTTAGTTGATATATTATGGATTAAAGAGCCAACAGGTATTTTCGATAGTGGAAGTGAGTTTCCGTTGTAAATATCTACAGTTTTACCGGATTTAATTATATTTCCTATATCTAAATTACTGGGAGCTATGATATAATAATATTTTTTTTTAATAAAGTCGTATATCGAACATATGTTACTAGATCTGTAAGGATCATATTCTTTAGTAACTACTATCCCTACTGAATAAGTACTTCGGTCAAATTTAATTTTTCTGTATCTAGTTTTATTACCCCCTCCTTTTCGTCTACTTACGATTTTACCTGAGTTATTAGTTCCTGAAGCAGTTTTTAAACCTTTTATTTTGTTTTTTAAAAAAGGTTTTTTTTCTAGTTCTGCGTTATTCAAGCTTATAAAATGCCGTTGTGATGAAGTTGTAGGTTTTTTTTTTTTTAATATCATTTTAACACAAATTAATTTAAATATATAATTTAATACATGGTTTTAATAAAAACATTGAAAGTTTTACCTTATATCAACACTAAAAACAAACAAATAAAAAAAACGTTAAAAAATCTTAAAAATATAAAATCAATAACTAAGTTACAAAGTAATGAAAAAAAATCACAGGTACTTGAAAACAGTGTAAATTATGTTTTAAATATAACATTTTCTAGTACAAATACTCTGATCAATTTAGCTAATATAAAAGGTCAAACTTTAATTTTTTTATCTAGTGGTTACATAAATTTAAAAAAAAAACAAAAAAAAACGCAACCTATTGCAGTAATTAACTTATTGAAAACTTTAATTTTAAAATCTTATTTTTTACATAATCAAACTGTTGCTTTACATTTTAAAAACGTTAAACCATATTACGAACATTTAATAATAAAACTTCTTAAAAAAATTGTTTTTTTAAAAATAATGAAAAGTTCTAATTTACAGCCTCATAATGGTTGTAGGCCGAAAAAATTAAAAAGATTTAAACAACGTACTAAAAGATTTTTGAAAGAATGACTGAGTGGTTTAAAGTGACAGATTGTAAATCTGTTAGGTTTTCCTAATCATAGGTTCGAATCCTATTTCTTTCATATTTTATCGAAATATGACGCAGTTGGTAGCGTACCTGTTTTGGGAACAGGAAGTCATGTGTTCAAGTCACATTATTTCGAAATCATTTTTTTACTTGGAAAAGATACACAATTCTTGAGTGTCTTATGTAAAAATAATACGTTCCTAGAATAATTCAGGCTTTTAAGTTTAGTCAATTGTGAAGACGAGTATATTTTATTATTTAATTTTAAAGCTACTAGTATATTATTGTTTTTAGAATTAAGATTTGTTTTAAAATGCTTATCTATATTCGAATTTAAATTATATTTTATAATTGATAAATTAATAAGACCGTTTATAAGAAACGTCAAATTAGTATAAATTGAATTTTTTAATATTTTCTTAAAAAGATTATTACTTACAAAAAAATTTTGAAAAATTGTTATCTTATTATGTTTTACATTTCCCGTATTTATAACAAAAATAAGTTTATTATTTTTTAAATAATGTTCAATTTTTTTTAACCTATAGCTTTTAATATCTAATTTCATTTGTAAAAATTTAAGCTTAACAGGATTTGAACCTGTGACTTAACCGTTATGAGCGGTGCGTTCTACCGGGCTGAACTATAAGCCTTTTAAAAATAAAAAAAAATAAATATATGAATTTAAGTATATTACAAATAATTTTAGCAAGTTTACTACTTACTTTATTTTTCGGTGATATTTCAAAAATTAAACAATTTTTTTGGGGTTTTAAAAGATCAAAAAAAAAAACCAGGAAAAAAGGGAGTTGAACCCATGTCCTTTGGTTTTGGAAACCACTGTTCTACCAACTGAACTATTTTCCTTTAAAAACTAATAATATGGATATATGTTATTATATTATATAAAAGAATTAAAAAATAGATTAATCTTAGTTATTAGTTCATGGTTGATAAATGTTTTAATTTCGTATTATTATAAAGAAACTTTATTTTTTTATACAATAAAATATTTATCGTCAGAACCTTTATATTTTATAACTACAAATATAACAGAAATAATAACCTCGTATTTATCTTTATCTTATTTTAACGCTACCTTATTTACCTTCGGTTTAATTTTTTACCATTTTTTAAGTTTCGTAAGCCCAAGCTTATATATTTACGAATTTATTACTGCTAAAAATTATATTTTAATTACAATTTTTTCTTTATTATTAAGCACTTTAAGCCTTAACTGTTATATAATACCTTATTTTTGGAATTTTTTTTTAAGTTTTCAGGATTACAACAGCGTTATAAATTTTTATTTTGAAGGAAAATTAAATGAATACATTGAATTTTATATAAAATCGTATATATACTTTTTTTTATTAAGTCAACTATTAATTACAATTTTTTTTTTTAGTAGCAAAATAAAAAATTTTCCGTTAGCAGTAAAAAAGTACAGAAAAATTATGTATTTATTTTTTTTAATACTTGCTACTATTTTTACTCCTCCAGATGTTTTTAGTCAATTATTAATATTTTTATTAAGTCAAGTTTTTTACGAATTGTTAACTTTTTTTTTAATTTATTCTGAAATTATTAATTTGGAAGCCAATTAAAGCCTAATAAAATTCCTACTGTAAATAATAAATAACCTAAAGACAAAGGTAAAAACGATTTCCACCCTATATGCATAAGCTGATCGTACCTGTACCTAGGTAAAGCTGCTCTAGTAAGTATAAAAAAAATAACTCCTAATATTATTTTAAAAGAAAACCAAAAACTACCTGGAATGAAATAAAATAGTTTAATGTTTAATACAGGTAACCAGCCTCCTAAAAATAATATTGAAGAAAAAGCGCACATTAATAACATATTTGCGTATTCAGCTAAAAAAAATAAAGCAAATGTCATTGCTGAGTATTCTACATTATATCCTGACACTAATTCAGCTTCAGCTTCAGGTAAATCAAAAGGGTGCCTGTTAGTTTCAGCTAACATTGAAATATAAAATAAAAAAAACATAGGTAGCAAAGGTACGATATACCAAACGTTTGTTTGAGCTAGTACAATATTACTTAGATTAAAAGAGCCTGCACAAAGGCAAACGTTAGTTATAATAAATCCAATAGAAACTTCATAAGAAATCATTTGGGCTGCTGATCTTAAAGAACCTAAAAAAGGGTATTTTGAGTTACTGGACCAACCTGCCATTATTAACCCATAAACACTTAAAGAAGAAACAGAAAATAAATAAAGTACGCCTAAATTTAGGTCGGAAATAACAATTTTTTCAGCCATAGGGATAACAGACCATCCAATTAAACTTAAAACAAATGATATAACAGGGGCAAGCAAAAACATTTTTAAATTAGAATTACTAGGTAAAATCGTTTCTTTAACAAATAACTTTAAACCATCAGCTAAAGGTTGTAAAAGCCCTAAAAAACCTATTACGTTTGGTCCTCTTCTTCTTTGAATACTGCCCATTAATTTTCTTTCTGCTATAGTAAAATAAGCTACTGAAATTAATAAAGGAACTACGATAGCGAGTATTTTTAATATAATTAAAAGTATTAACATGTATAATTTTAAAAGCTAAAACAGGATTTGAACCTGTATTCAAAGGTTTGCAACCTTTTGCATTAACCGTTATGCTATTTAGCCTAAGTAAACTCTATGAAAAGGATAAGGAGGGATTCGAACCCACGGTATACTTTTAAATACACATTAGTTTTCAAAACTAACGCCTTAAACCACTCGACCACTTATCCTTGTTAAAAGTTTTTAGCAAAAAAAGGGATTTGAACCCTCACTTTAACCTTGGCAAGGTCACACTCTACCATTAAGTTACATTTGCATTTTTAAGTTAATTTGTAACATTGCAATAAGAAATTTAATTCTTTATAAGACCTCGAAGTAGTATAAATCGAAATTATTAAATTATTTAAATTTTTAAATATATTGTAATTTTTTTCGAATTCGGGTAAAATTAAAAAATTTGAAATTGCACTTGTTACTACAAAACCTTTAGGTAACAAAGTACTGGAATAGTTCAATTTTTTAATTTCGTTTAACAGTAATAAAATAAATTGTTTTTTTTTCTTTTTTCTTATTGTTATACTACATCCTATAGGATGTCCTTTACGAATTTTTAAAGAAAGAATTGAGGATTTAATTTTTAACATTTTGCATTTGTTAAGGCTTAAAATTTCTAATGCTAATAAACATGTTAGTATTTTTTTTAAGTCATATTTTTTAATATTAAAATAACACTCAATGCAAGTTATTTTCGGTATTTCGTTAATGTTTTTATAATGATATTTGTTTAACAAATCGTAATTTAGTATAATTTTTTCATATTGTTTCAGCATGTATGTTTATATAATTTTAAAGTTTAAATTGTTCCTGTTGCAAGCGCGGCTATTTTCGAAAACTTACTTTTTTTAATTTTAGAAGAAATTGGTCCTATTATCCGATTACTTAAAGGTTTTCCTTGTTTATTAAGTAAAACTACCGAATTTTTACCAAAACTTATTAACGAACCGTCAGGTCTAATTTTAGAGTATTTAGTTTTTACAATAAGTGCTTTAAAAATTTCACCTTTTTTAACTTTAGCTTTGCTTTTTGATTTATTTCTAAGTTTATAAATGACTACAATAATTAAATCTCCTATATAAGCTATTTTACGTTTAAACCCTCCGAGCACTTTTATACATTTAACTATTTTAGCCCCAGAATTATCTGAAACATTTAATAATGTTTGTTGTTGAATCATAATTTTTTATTTTTTAAGTGCTTATAACTCAATTTTGGATAGAGTATCGGATTTCGGTCCCGGAAGTTACAGGTTCAATTCCTGTTAAGCATATATTTTTTAATAAAACCATCTATAATTAGCTGTTTTTTTTTTTAAAAAAGACTCCTTATGTAGTTTTTCTGTATTACTTGATACTTTTCCTTTTTGATTTGCTGAATTTAAAATTTCGTAATAAAATGTATTTTTATGAGTACCATCGGTTAATTTTTTTAGAGCATACATTATTCGAGTTTTTTTATCCAAAAAAAAAGGAAACTCTATCATATTTTTTCTTTTCCGTTTAATTTTTTTTATATTAAAAAAAGGAGATGAATTAATTACAGCCAATTTTAAGATATCGGTAGAATTTTTATTAGAAGATTTTTGAATTTTTTTGCACTGGTTAAATAAAATAAGTTCAGACTTACTTTTTTTACCTTTAAACATTAATTGATTAATATATTTATTTTTGAATTTTATCATAAGTATTCAGATATTCTTTTAGTTCCGTATTTTGAACGAGCGTTTTTACGATTCTTGATCCCTAAAAAATCTAATTTTCCCCTAACTAATTTATATTTTATTCCAGGTAAATCTTTTACTCTACCTCCTCTGATTAAAACTGTTGAATATTCTTGAAGTTTATGACCTTCTCCAGGGATATAAGCTGAAATTATTTTGTCATTAGATAATCTTAATCTAGCTAGCTTTCTCAAAGCAGAATTCGGTTTTTTAGGAGTTCTTAAAAAAATTTTCATACACACACCTTTTTTTTGCGGACACATTTGTAAAGCTGGTTTTTTTTTTTTTTTTTTTTTTTTTTTTTTTTTTTTAGTATGTTTTTTTTTCTTCTAAAAGCTTGATTAATAGTTGTCATTTTTATACTCATTATCGGACTTGAACCGATACTCTATGAAAAGAATCAAATTTTAAGTCTGACGTGTCTACCAATTCCACCAAATGAGCATTTTCATTAATATTCCACAATTTGATCTTTTAACTATAGGAACACAAACTTTTGGATTATTAATTAGTCTAGGTTTATTTTATTATTATTGTATTACTACAAGCATTGTTAATTTTATAGAAATTAAAAAATTACGAACTAAAAAATTAAGTAAAAACATTCAAACAATTTCACAAATTAATAATGATTTACAGCATAATTTATGGTTAATTAATTATTGTTACGTAAAATTTTTGAACAATAAAAACTAATTTAACGGGAGTATAACTCAATAGGTAGAGTGTATGCTTTGCAAGCATAAAGTTATCGGTTCAAATCCGATTATTTCCAATTTATCTCTTCAGGCAGGATTTGAACCAACGTCCTAATGGTTAACAGCCACTTGCTCTACCGCTGAGCTACTGAAGACTACTAATTTTGATTTTAGTTTAAAAGGGTATCAAAATGAAATTTAGCTTCTAAATTATTAGAAGTAGTATTAGTAATAGAATTATCTATTACAATAATTTGAAATAACTTATAACTTATTTGTACGTGTTTTGGAATAATAGGCCACATGATATTGTTTGCTAATCTATACTCTAATAATGTATGAATAGAAGGTGAAAAATTAATCTTATCGCCCGTGTTTACTAGTAAAGAATCAGATTTAATAACAGAATCATTTACTTTTACGTGACCATGAGTAACCAGCTGTTTAGCATTTCTTATGTTTAAAGCAAAATAAGACTTTACAAGAATAGTACTTATTTTTCTTTCAAAATTATCATTAAAAACATGTTTTAAACTTAAGCTTTTTTGAGGTGATTTTAACTTCGAGTTTTTCAATATATTTTTTATTTTTTTTTGTTTTATAGTTCCAAATAAAATTTTAAACATTCTTTTATTAATTACAATCTGTTTAAATTTGTTTGAAAATCTATTCGTAAATCTATTTACTAAATAAGATTGTTGGTCATAAAATTTATAATAACAATTTTGTTTTTTAATTACTGATAATTTCAATAGCTTAGTTTTTAATCTATTCCATTTTTCTTTTTTAAAGGTTAGTATTTTCTTTTTATACCTAAGAAGTACTTGATTATTATTAAGTTTTTTAAATCTTGGTTTAAAGATATTAGTTTTAGACTTAATCATTTATTGGTTTTTTTTAAAATAGAGTGTATTATAAAAGAAAAAAAAGAATGCAATTTTTTCACGTTTTGGTTAATATAGATAAATGGGGTATATTTTAACTTTAAAACCTGTGAACCTAATACAATTACAGGTATGTTACATTTGCTTAATTCTTTTAGTAATAATATTGAAGTTTCATTTAAACTAAAAATCACCACTAAATCGGGTTTAGTTAAATTTAAAGTATATGTTTTTTTTATTTTATTAATAATAAGACTAATATATTTTGTATTGCTGATTAAACCTTTTATGTAAACAGATTTAGGTAAAAAAACATGTTTAGTTTTATATTTTATAGGCATCTCAATTCCTATAAACCAAATCAATTTATTTTTATAATTATAATCGTATATATTTTTTATTGCAGTTTTAAATTTAGTATTAATTTTATGATAAACTGTCGCAGGTTGGTTTTGTTTTTTAAAGTTTTTAAAAAAATATGTTCTGTTAAAACTGTATATTTTTTGAAATTTTATGATTTTTGTTTTCATTTAAACCTTTTTACCTATTTTTAATTTTATTTTTTCGTTTAAATATAATATTCCTTTTCCTTTATAAGGTTCAGGCAATTTGTAATTTCGTATAATAGCAGCGAAAGAAGAAATATTTTCTAAAGAAGAGCCAGATATATAAATTATGTTCCCTTTTAAAATATCAATTTTAAAATAAGAAGGGCATTTAAAAAAAATACTATGACTATACCCTAATTTAAAATGTAGAATATTTGAAGTTTTAGTCCTAGAAACTTTATAACCGACCCCAACTAATTTCAGTTTGATACAAATATTATTTAAAAGTTGAATAAAAATTTTTTTAATTTGGGATACTGTAGTAACTCTTGAATTTATTTGAGCATAATTTACTTTACTGTTAATTTGTTTTGAAGTCACGTAAATATAAGAGCTATTAGTTTGATCTTTCAAAAATAGTAAAGCCGAATCTAACTTTATTTTTTTTTTTTTTAAACTTGTTTTAAATACTATACTAGTTTTATTCGAATGATAATATACTTGTACGTCATTAGGTATTTTAATAAGAAATTTTTTTTGCAATTGCCTCATTTTTATTTTATTATAAGAATAGGTTCCCCTCCCAACTTTAACTTTTTACATTCTTCTGCAGAAAAAACTCCTCGGTTCGTAGAAACGATTATCACAGACTGATTTAAATTCAATTTCCATAACTGTTTTGACGAATAGTATATTTTTAAACTTGGTTTACTTATAGATTTTATCGATTTTATAGATGGGTATTTATTATTATATTTTAAAAATATAATTATATATTTAGAGTTTAATTTACAAGTTTTGTAGCCTAAAATAAACCCCTCATCCCACAAAATATTTAAAATAGATTCACAATTTTTTTGTTTTATTTCTCTTACAAATTTTTTATTAGATAATAAACTATTTTTAATAGTAGAACTCATGTGCCATATTTTGTTGTTCATATTTAATTTTTAAAAATATTAAAAGTTTAAATTAATTGGGACAAAAGGATTTGAACCTTTGAATATTCGTATCAAAAACGAATGCCTTACCACTTGGCTATGTCCCAAAATACCTTATAAAAATTTAGTTTCGATTTTTCTATTTGATGAAATTGCTTCATACACTACAAAGAAAAAAAATAACGATGATATCGCAGATAAATACGATCCCCACGAAGCGATTTTATTAAAAGTAGCAAAAGCATCTGGGTAATCTGGAATTCTTCTAGGCATCCCTGCTACACCTAAAAAATGCATAGGGAAAAAGGTTAAATTAACACCTACAAAAAAAGACCAAAAATGTATTTTAGCTAATGTTTCAGAATATTTAACTCCAAGTATCTTATCAAACCAGAAATAAATTCCACCTAACATCGAAAAAACAGCACCCATTGATAAAACATAATGAAAATGAGCCACCACGTAATAAGTGTCATGTAAAGCTATATCTATACCTGAATTAGCTAGTACAACTCCAGTTACGCCACCAACAGTGAATAAAAAAATAAATCCTATAGCAAACAACCCGGGTGCCCTTAAATCTATAGATCCGCCCCACAAAGTTGCTAACCAACTAAAAATTTTTATACCAGTAGGTATTGCAATAATCATTGTTGCTGCGGTAAAGTAAGCTCTTGTATCAATGTCAAGTCCTACAGTATACATATGGTGTGCCCAAACAATGAAACCAAGAACTCCTATAGAAAACATAGCATAAACCATTCCTAAATACCCAAAAATAGGTTTTCTTGCCATACTAACAACTATATGACTTACAATACCAAATCCAGGTAAAATTAAAATATAAACTTCAGGGTGACCAAAAAACCAAAATAAATGTTGGTATAATACAGGGTCTCCTCCTCCAGCAGGATCAAAAAATGTTGTGTTAAAATTTCTATCAGTTAATAACATTGTTATAGCCCCTGCTAATACAGGTAATGACAATAAAAGTAAAAATGCTGTTATTAAAACCGCCCATACAAATAAAGGTAGTTTATGAAAAGCTAAACTTTTTATTCTCATGTTAAAGATAGTACAAATAAAATTTATTGCGCCTAATATAGACGATGCTCCCGAAACGTGTAAACTAAAAATAGCTAGATCTACAGCTCCTCCTGAATGAGCAGTTCCTCCAGATAAGGGTGGGTATACAGTCCACCCAGTTCCTACTCCTGCTTCAGCTAAAACTGAAGCAATTAATAGTAATAAAGAAGGAGGTAGTAACCAAAAACTTATATTATTCATTCTAGGAAATGCCATATCAGGAGCTCCTATCATTAATGGAACAAACCAGTTACCAAAACCTCCTATTAAAGTAGGCATTACCATAAAAAATATCATAATAAAAGCGTGTCCTGTTACTATAACATTGTATAAGTGATTATTATGAGCTAAAAATTCACTATTGGGTTGAGATAATGTTAGTCTTATATATAAAGATAAAGCTGTTCCAGCTACCCCAGATATTGCACCAAAAATTAAATATAAAGTACCTATATCTTTATGATTTGTTGAAAAAAGCCATCGAGTTACAAAATTATAAAGTCCATTGAAATTATTTATTAATGTCATTTTTATAATGATTCTATATTAATATTATTTTAAGAAGATTTTATTAATCCTGAAATAAACCCTTGTCTAGCAGCGTTTAAAAATACAATTCGTGAAATTTTATAATTACTACTAAAAACGTTTTTTCTATTTGACAGTAAGCATCTTTTAGTAATTTTTGTATTTCCTAAATTATACTTTGTTAGAAGAAGTCCATTATTCCATCTTGTCGTTTTAACAAGATTATTGTTATCAAAAATACTTTTTAATATGATTCTTTTGCGCTCTAAATTATTTAAATTTTCAATTGTTTTTTTTGATTTTAATAAAATTTTTTTCATAATTTTTTCGATTCCCATGGAGAAAGAAAAGAAAACGTTCTATATTCTTGACATAATTCTAGTGTTTCGTTAACAACTCTTTTTTCAATTTCATTGTAACGCATTTCTATAAAACCGCTTAAAGGAAAATCCTTTCTTAAAGGATAACCCTCAAACCCATAATCAGTTAAAATTCTTTTTAAATTTGAATGATTTTTAAAAAACACGCCGAACATATCCCAAATCTCACATTCATACCAATTTGCCGCTAAAAATAACTTTTCACATGAATCAATTGTGCTTAATTCATTCGAATATGTTTTTATTCTAATTCTAAAATTATATCTAGTGCTTAAAAGTTCATAAACAATATTAAATCTATATTTATTCATTGGATAATCAACTCCTGAAATGCACGTTAGAATTTTAAATTGATATAAAGTATGATTTTTAAAAAACAAAAGAACATCTAACAAAAATTCTGGTTTAACAACTACTATCAAATCATATTTAAAAATTTTTATTTTTTCAACGGGAAAAATCTTTATTAACGCTTTTACGTTTTCTATAATTAATTTATTTGTCATATATTTATTTTTAAAAAAGCTTAGTTCTGTAATTAATTTTTTTTTTTATAGAACTTTTATTTTTTTTATGTTTTTGAAAAAATTTCGAATCTTTTTCAAAAATTTTTATATTTTTATTACAAAAAAAATTATTCCTGTTTAATACAGTAATGCAGCCTTCAGAATCTAGATTTAATCTTTTATAAATTTTTAAAATTGATTTAATCATTTTATCTATCTACTTCACCAAATACTATGTCTTGTGTTCCTATAATAGTCACAACATCAGCTATTAAATGACCTTTAGACATAAAATCTAACGCTTGTAAGTGAGCAAATCCAGGAGCTTTTATTTTACATCTATAAGGTCGGTTTGAATTATCTGAGATTAGATACACGCCAAATTCCCCTTTAGGAGCTTCGCAAGCCATATAAGTTTCATTAGCCGGAACTACAAAGCCTTGAGTATAAATTTTAAAATGATGAATTAAAGATTCCATAGATTCTTTTACATTTTTTCTTGTAGGAGGTGTAAATTTTTTATCATCGCTTTTTACAATACCACTAGGTATTTTTTCTAAACATTGTTCTATTATCCTTAGAGACTCTTTCATTTCCGAAATTCTAATTAAATACCGATCATAACAATCTCCGTTCGTCCCTATTGGAATATTAAAAGTTAAATCTTCGTAAATTTCATACGGTTGGCTTTTTCTTAAATCCCAATTAACTCCAGATCCTCTTAACATCACTCCACTAAAACCCCACTGGTAAGCTTCATTCACATTAACTACTCCGATATCTACTAACCTTTGTTTCCAAATCCTATTTTCAGTAAGCATATCTTCAACTTCGGCTAAACGGATATTAAATTGATTTACAAATAAAAAAATATCATTTAATAAACCTGAAGGTATATCAGATGAAACTCCTCCAGGTCTAAAATACGCTGCATGCATTCGTGCTCCAGAAACTCTTTCATAGAATTCCATTAATTTTTCACGTTCTTCAAACGACCATAAAAAAGGGGTCATTGCTCCTACGTCCATTGCATGACACCCAACAGCTAGTAAATGATTTAAAATTCTAGTAATTTCAGCAAATAATACTCTTATGTATTGAGCTCTTATAGGTACCTTAGCATTCGACAATTTTTCAACTGATAAACAAAAAGTATGTTCTTGAGCCATCATTGATACGTAATCTAATCGGTCAAAATAAGGCAAAGCTTGTAAATAAGTTTTATATTCAATTAATTTTTCAGTTCCTCTATGTAACAATCCTATATGAGGATCTGCTCTTTTAACCACTTCTCCGTTTAATTCTAAAACTAACCTAAGAACTCCATGAGCAGCAGGGTGTTGAGGTCCAAAATTTATAGTAAAATTTTTTATTCTTTTTTTTAATAATTTTTTTTTTAATGTCATTAATTATTTGTCAATTAAAATTATCCAAGTTCTAATTTAGTCATAACATAATAGTGAAATTGTAAAGTTGGCATAGAAACCACTACTATAGGCATAAACCCATGATTTACACCACATATTTCGCTACATTGCCCAAAAAAAACTCCAACTCTTTTTATAAATAAACTAACTTGATTTAATCTTCCAGGACACGCGTCAACTTTTAAACCAAATGAAGGTATAGTCCAACTATGTAAAACATCAGCTGCTGTAACTAACAATCTCAAATGAGTATTAGTCGGTAAAATGACTCTTTTATTCGTTTCTAGTAATCTAAAATAACCTTGTTTAGTTTTCGGAACTCCATCTAAAACCATCATATAACATACATATTTTAAACTTTGTTCTTGTTTTTGACAAGAATTAAAATCAGAAATTTCATAACTCCAAAACCATTGATGGCCTAAAATTTTAAGAGAAATTTCAGGCTCTGCTATTTCATCCATTGCATACAACAAAGTAAACGATGGAGTCGATAAAATTAATAAAATTAAAGCAGGTATTATAGTCCAAACGATTTCTAATTCTTTAGAATGTACAAATTTTGAATTATATTTATTATTAAACTCTAAAAAATAAAATATAGTGTAAGCTAATAACCAAGCAACAAACAAAACTATAACAGTCAATAAAAATAATAAATGTTTATTAAAGACTAAAATTCCTTCCATGCTAATACTAGCAGGTTCTTGTAAATAAGTTTGCCAAAAATCTGGACTATCACATTTAATTGTAAACATCATTTATATTGTTTTTTGTAACCAACAAGATACTTAATGAGCAATATTTATACTTTCGTTTAAATAAATACACATTAAAACAGTGAAAACGTAAGCTTGTATAACAGCAACTCCTAATTCAAGTCCCATAAGAATTACTAAAACAAGAAGAGGAATTATATGTATAAAAGATATAAAATTTTCTAGTAACAACATACTCCAAGAAAACCCTACTATAACTTTTAACAAAGTATGTCCTGCCATTAAATTAGCAAATAACCGAACGCCTAAACTTATAGGTTTGAAAATATAAGAAATTAATTCAATCGGAACTAATAATAAAGCTAACCCAAATGAGGTGTTGGCAGGTAAAAAAATTGAGAACATTTGCGCTTTATGCTTGCTAACACATATCAACATAGCACCTATAAAAATAGAAAAAGATAAAATAAATGTAACAATAAGATGGCTAGTTATAGTAAAACTGTACGGTACTAACCCAATTAAATTGTTAAATAATATAAAAGTAAAAATAACAGAAATAAAAGGAAAATACTTTTCTCCTTCTTCATTTAAATTATCAAAAACTAATCCAGAAACTACTTCATATATAGTCTCTAAAATTAATTGCCATACATTTGGTATTAAAAAAAATTCACCAGCAGTGTTTTTAGTAGAAGAAAAAAATGCTACTATTGAACTAAAAATGAATAAAACTATAACATTAACAAATAACATATTTGTTAAAGAAAAATCAAAACAAAACACTTTAACAGATAAAAGAGAAATAATTTGAAATTGTTCTAATGGAGTCAATAACATAGTAATTTAATTTTTATAATGAGCTAATCGAGTTTCCATAAGACCTATAAGAGGTACAAGGATAATAAAAAATAAAAAATAATAAGCAGTAGCAATTTGACCTACTAAAACATAAGTATCTTTAACAGGTTTTTGTCCTGCCCACCCTAAAATTACAAAATCGATAACCAATAACCAATAAAAAATCTTAAATATAGGCCTAAATGTAGTACTTCTTACTTCAGAAGTATTTGTAAAAGGTATAAGAAAAAAAACTAAAAGTGATCCTACCATAGCCACAACGCCGCCCAGTTTATCTGGAATTGAACGTAATATAGCGTAATAAGGTAAAAAATACCATTCCGGAACAATATGAGCAGGTGTTTGCATAGGATCGGCAGGGATGTAATTATCAGGATGCCCTAAAGTATTTGGAAAATAAAAAACAAAAACAGAAAAAAAAAGCAAAAAACAAAAAAAAGCAAATAAATCTTTTAAAACAAAGTAAGGGTAAAAAGGTACTTTATCTACCCCACTATCAACTCCTAAAGGATTATTAGAGCCATCTTTATGTAATAATGCTAAATGAAGGATCACTAAACCGGCAATAACAAAAGGTAATACAAAATGAAGACTAAAAAACCTATTTAAAGTAGCGTTATTAACAGTAAAACCTCCCCATAACCAATCTACTATTGATTGTCCTACAATAGGTACGGCAGTTACTAAACTAGTAATTACAGTTGCTCCCCAGAAACTCATTTGACCCCAAGGAAGTACGTACCCCATAAAAGCAGTTCCCATCATAATAAGTAAAATAAGAACTCCAGAACACCAAAGTAATTGTCTTGGTTGTATATAAGAACCGTAGTATAACCCTCTGAAAATATGACAATAAGTTACAATAAAAAACATAGAAGCACCATTTGCATGTATATATCTTATCAACCACCCATTATTTACATCTCTCATAATATGTTCTACACTACTAAATGCTAAATCAATGTGAGGAGTATAATGCATAGCTAAAAATATTCCAGATAAAATTTGAATACCTAGACATATCCCTGCTGAAGATCCAAAACTCCACGCGTATGATAAATTTATAGGAGTCGGGTAATGTATTATATGATTATCAACGAATGATAAAACATAGTTATTATTCCATCGTAACGTTTTAGTTACAAAAGAAGCCATGAAACTTGAATTATTTTTTCCTGAATTGAAAGATTTAGAAAATGTTTCAAAAACAGGTTTAGTCAATGTATGTGTTGATTTCATATTTTATAAATAAATATCTTTTTTTAGCGTTTTTTGCGTTAGTATGGGTTCTCTGACCTCTAACAGGTAAACCTTTAAGTCTTCTAAGTCCTTTTTGACATTTTAAAGACACTAAATGTTTAGCATATTTAACCTCTTTTTTTTTTAAATCAGCTGTTATAAGAAATTGTGCTGAATTAATAAAATTATTAAGTTGTTTTAACTTAAATTCAGATAAATCGCAAATTCTTGTATTTTTTGTTATACCTAATTTATAACAAATACTATCTAAAGAAGAATGACCTAACCCATAAATTTTTTTTAAAGAATATCTAATTTTTTTCGTATTAGAAATATCTGTTTCTAAAAAATATACCATTAAAAATACATTAATTCAATAAGAGTATTAACACTAAAATGTATAGATTCTAGCCAAATATTAGGATAAACGCCCATAACTAACGTTCCGAGTATTAAAGGAAAAAAGATTAAAAATTCTCTTTTACTTATATCTAAATAATACTCAAAGTATTGAGTTTTTAAATTTCCATAACAAATTCTGTTAAATAAAAATAAAGAATAACATCCTCCAATTATCATTCCCGTAGCACTTATAGTTGCTATAATAGTATTAGTTTTAAACGACCCAATTAAAATTAAAAATTCTCCTACAAAACTACCAGTACCAGGTAATCCTATATTTGCCATAGTAAAAAATAAAAAAATGCTGACATACAAAGGCATTGTATGAACTAAACCTCCGTAATATTTAACCATTCTAGTGTGATGCCTGTCATAAACTACTCCTATTATTAAAAATAAAGCACTTGCAACAAACCCATGACTTAAACTTTGAAGAATTGCCCCTTCAATCCCTATAACATTAAAACTAAAAAGTCCTATCATAACTAAATTCATATGGGCTACTGAAGTATAAGCTATAATTCTTTTAAAATCAGTTTGTCTTATTGCAGTGAAAGAAGCATATACGACCCCTATAGCAGATAAAGCGTATACAAACGGAGTAAAATAAAAACAAGCTTCTGGCAGCAAAGGAAACGAAAATCTAATAAACCCATAAGTCCCTAATTTTAAAAGTACTCCAGCTAATATGACGGATCCGGCAGTTGGGGCTTCAACGTGAGCTTCAGGCAACCATAAATGAACAGGAACCATAGGTACTTTGGTAGCAAAAGACATAAAAAAAGATAACCATATTAATTTTTGTTCAAACGGAGAGAAAATGAAAGTTAATAACACTTCGTAGTCTGTCGTACCTACTTGATAATAAATATATAAAATTGATAATAACATTAAAACCGAACCTACAAGAGTATATAAAAAAAAAAAATAAGCTGCTCTGATTTTACGTTCTCTAGACCCCCATATACCAACTATTAAATACATAGGTATAAGAACACTTTCAAAAAAAATATAAAATAATAACAAATCTAAAATACAAAAAACCCCTATTAAAAAAAATTCCATAACTAAAAAGGAAATAAAATATTTTTTTAAATCAGTTTGAATACTGTCCCAACTGGCTAACAAACATAACGGTATCAATAATGTAGTTAAGATAACAAAAAATAAAGAAATTCCATCTATACCTAAAGAAAAATCAATAGACATAGTAGGAATCCACAATAATTTTTGAGTAAATTGAAACGTACCTACCGATTTATCGAAAAACACCCAAGCAAATAAAGAGAGAATAAAAGTTAAACAAGAAAAATTTAATACTATAGATTTTAAAACTTGTTTATTTTGGAAAGGATAAATTAATAAAAAAAAACTCCCAAACAAAGGTAAAAGTAAAAGAACTAATAATAAATTATCAATTAAAAACATACTATAAAATTACGTTTTATAGGATTCAAACCTATGACCGATAGATTAGAAATCTATTGCTCTATTCACTGAGCTAAAAACGCATTAGCAGCCGGTATACGAGAATAATAAAGAAAATTTATATGACATTAAAAAAAGTAAAGTAGGATTAATAAATAAGAAAATAGAAAGCCATAATAAACCTGATAAGATAAATACCTTTTCGGTTGTTATAGGATAATACAGCTTACCTACTTCAATTTTTTCAAAATAGATAATTTTAACAATTCTAATATAAAAAAAAGTCGCTATTACACTACATAAAATACTGATTAAAGCAACAAAATACATAGAAGATTCTAAAGCCGTAGAAAAAACATTAATTTTAACTAAAAAACCTATCATTGGCGGAAAACCTGCAATAGAAAACAAAATAACTGAAAAAAAACCAGCCAATGTGTAATTTGATTTATAAAGTGCTACTAAATCAGTTAAATCTTTATTTTGCTTTTTTAATCTATTATTTTTAACCCTAGTAAAAATAAAAATTGACCAAATACAAAGACTGGAAAAACTATATACAATTAAATAACAAAATAAAATCTGTAAGTTATTAAAAATACCTGAATTAAAAGCTATTAAAGCATAACCCATGTGACTTATAGAACTATATACAAGTAAACTTTTTAATTTTCGTTGCTCTAAACCCCCAAAAGATCCTACTAAAACAGATAAAACAATTATATAAGACACTAAATAAATCCAAGTATCAAAAAAACTATGAAAACTGTAGTAAAAAATTCGTAAAGTTAGTATAAAAATAGCTATTTTGGGAACAACCGAGAAAAAAAAGGTTGAAGAAGAAGGGGAACCTTCGTAAACATCAGGAGCCCAAGAATGAAAAGGCACTATAGCCAATTTAAAAAATAAACTAATTAAAATAAGCATTAAAGCAAATGCAATTACTTCAGTATTAAAATACGTTAAAGGAACTCCAAAAAATATATCCCCCAACGGAAAATATTCAGCTGTACCTAAAAATTTTAAAAAACCAGCATTATTTGATAACGTTATTGAAGGGCTAGAATCATAAAAATTATTTAGCGCAATTCCTCCTTTAAAATACTCCATTACGTGACTTCCTAGTAATACATCGTATTTTTCTACTATTACATTAAAAACACATAATTGATCAATTAAAACATTTACGTCAAAATCCACTAATTCTTCTTTTATCAAACTGTAGTTACTTAAATCCTCGATGTTAGACATCAAATATAAACTTAAATAAGAGATAAATTTTGACATACCTAAACTATGAGACTCACTGATCGTTGAAAAATACTCACTGAGAGAGCCGGTATACACATACTGATAATTACCATACTCTTTAAGAGGACCTACAAATAAATCTTTAAACTCTGAAAAATTGATAGTTCCTGAAACACCATAAATTAAACTAGAACCAAAAAGAAAAAGTGCCGAAGACAAAGATCCAAGTATAAAGTATTTTATCCCAGCATCTATAGAAAACGTAGAATTTCTATTAAAAGCAGCCAACACATAAAAAGATAACGTTTGCAATTCAATAGCTAAATAAGCTGTAATTAAATCATTTGAGGAACATAAAATATACAACCCTAAAATAGAAAATAATAGTAACAGTACATATTCAAATTGATTTAATTTTTTAGCATTTAAATAAGGTTGAATCATTAATAAACAAATTAACGAAAGTAAAGTTATTAAAGTTTTAGAAATAAAACTAGAATAATCATTAGAAATACTGTTATTCATTGTTATAGAATCTAAAACATATAATTTTTCATTCAACATCAGTATAAAACACAGAATTAAAACTAATGAACCTAAATAAATCATAGAGTTTTGTATCAAAGGATACGAATTTCGCATAGACAGAAATGTTCCATGTAAAACCAAATAAATCAAAGCAATTCCTAAAAATAATTCTGGAAAAATATTTATTTCTTTTAATATTAAAGTTTCTGCAGTCATTTTTAAAATAAGCTTAAGTAGAATTGAACTACTAACCTTACGCTTATCAAGCGTATGCTCTAACCTATTGAGCTATAAGCTTTTATGTTAATAATAAAACATTTTTATGAGTTCGTGATATCTGTTTAAAAATGTTTTGAGTTTTTTGTTTTGAGTTTGTATTAATAGTCAAAACTACTACAGCTATTGTAGCCAAAAGTAAAATATTTCCTGCAATTAAAAACTGTAAAACATATTGAGTAAAAATTAACTGTCCTAGTGATTCAATGTCAGAAAATTTATCTAATTTATCAAACCAATTAACGTAATAATTGTTATTTACTGAACTTGAATAAAAATTTTTTTTAAAATTTTCGTTTACGATTACCAGTATTTCCAATGAAAAAATACTTCCTAAAATTAATCCGACAGGAAAATATTTTATAGTATCTTTGTTACTTGAAACAATTTTAATATCTAACATCATAACAATAAACAAGAATAAAACTGCAATAGCACCTACATAAACGATAACAAACATAAGAGCTAAAAATTCACACTCAAATATTAATAAGAGACCCGCAGAAGATACAAAACTAAGAACCAAAAATAAAACAGAATAAACCGAATTTTGAACAACTACAACCATTAAAGAACTTAATAAAATTAAAAAAGAGAAAACAAAAAACAAAAAATTAATAACCATTATATTTATATAAATAATAACGAAGAAGGGATTTGAACCCTTGACATTTAGATTATGATTCTAACGTTCTAACCAACTGAACTACTTCATTTTATTCCAGCTACACGTTCCCGTACAGCTACCTTGTTACGACTTCATCCAAATTACAAATTCCACAATAAAATTAAATCAATATTTTAATTATTTTAAAATATAAAAGTAAGTTTGTCAAGTGAAATTAGTTCTTTGCATGTGACGGGCGGTGTGTACAAGGCCAAGATACGTATTCACCGCAACATTCTGATTTACGATTACTAGTGATTCCAACTTCATGTAAACGAGTTTCAGCTTACAATCCGTAACAAAAATTTTTAACAAACAAAAATGTTTAATATTTTATGCAAGTTTTGTAATTTTTATTGTAGCACGTGTGTAGCCCAGTCTATAAGGGCCACAGTGACTTGACTTAATTCTTACCTTCCTTCAACTTATCATTGACATGGTATTTTTATGATTTAATAAAAACTAAAATTAAGTTTAAAAAATAAATTTTCTAAAAATAAGAGTTGCGCTCGTTAAAGGAATTAACCAAACATCTTACGACACGAGCTGACGACAGTCGTGCAACACCTGTATAGAATGTTTATAAAACTAAAAAATATTATTTTATAAAAATTTTATATTTCAAAGACTGGTAAGGTTTTGCGCGGATTATCGCATTAAACCACATGCTCCACCACTCGTTGTAGGCCCCCGTCAATTCCTTTGAGTTCTAACCTTGCGATCGTACTCCTCAGGCGGAGTGCTTATAGCGTTAGCTTAAAAAATCTGATTATTCAAATTACAGCACTCAGAATTTACAGTGTAGACTACCAGGGTATCTAATCCTGTTTGATACCTACACTTTCGTCCCTCAACGTCAGTTTATACTAAAAAGCCGACTTCACTAATGATATTCCTTTATGTGTCAACGATAGTTTACTTCTCAACATAAAATTCTGCTTTTCTGTTTAAAACTCTAGTATAGTAGTATTAAATGCTTTTTTAAAGTTAGGCTTTAATATTTAACAAATAACTTACAATACAATCTACGGACACTTTACGCCCAGTTATTTCGGATAACGCTTGCCCCTCCCGTATTACCGCGGCTGCTGGCACGAGATTAGCCGGGACTAAAAACTTTTTTAGTTAATGTCATTATCATATACTAACGAAAGAACTTTACAACCAAATAGCCGTCATCATTCACATAATATTGCTGGATCAAACTTTCGTTCATTGTCCAATATTCCTCACTGCTGGCTAAAAAATTAGCCTGGACCTTGTCTCAGTTCCAGTGTGGTTGATCATCCTCTAAGACCAACTAAAGATTATAGGCTTGAATTAAACGTAACTAAACCCAACTACCTAATCTTAAACAGACATATCTTTTAGCGGATAATTTGAAATTATCCTTTTAACTATGTATTATTAACAGTTCAAACAATGAAACGTTTTATCATACACTAAAAGGCAACGTTCTGCTTATTACTCACCCGTTCGCTACTAAAATTTAGTTAAACTCGCATGTGTAAAGCATATTATTAGCGTTCACCCTGAGCCAGGATCAAACTCAATTTACACTAATTATTCAAATAATTTATATTTTGAAAATTAATTAAAATTAAAATCTGCTTTAATTTTTTGATTATAAAATCATGAATTAATTTATTATATTTTAATCGTATAAAACAATAATTTAGTACTTATATGCTTAAAATCTTACAATTCTTACACAAAATAAGCCTATTAACGTAATAATCTATTACGATTTGAAAAATAAGTTTCAAGGATAGTTTCTCACTTAAATGCTTTCAGCGATTATCTAATATAAACTTAGCTACTCGGCGCTGCCGTTGGTACGACAACCGATACACCATAGGTTTACTTTTCCCGGTCCTCTCGTACTAAGGTTTAATCCTTTCAATTTTTATTACTTACGGTAGATAGGGACCAAACTGTCTCACGACGTTCTAAACTCAGATCATGTACCGCGTTACTTGGCGAACAACCAAACCCTTGGAATCACTTACAATACCAGGATGCGATAATCCAACATCGAGGTGCCAAACCACTCCGTCGATAAGGTCTCTAGGGAGTGATTAGCCTGTTATCCCCGGCGTACCTTTTATCCGTTGAGCGATGACCTTTTCCATTCAGAATCATCGGATCACTATAACCGACTTTCGTCTCTGTTCGATATGTTAATCTTACAGTTAAGCAAGCATATATTATTATACTCTTCAATTAAAAATTATTAATTTGAGCTTACCTTTGCACGCCTCCGTTACTTTTTAGGAGGCGACCGCCCCAGTCAAACTACCCACTATACAATGTCTTAATTAATTAAGTAATAAAAAATTTTAAAAGTGGTATCTCACTATCGCTTAAAACAATTTACTAGCGTAAACATTTAAAAACTGCCCACTTATTCTGCATATAAAAGTTTTTATTACAATGTATAGTTATAGTAAAGGTGCACGGGGTCTTTCCGTCTAGCCGCAAGAACTCCGCATCTTCACGGAGAATTCAATTTCACTGATTTTATGTTGGAGACAGTAGGACAGTCGTTACGCCATTCATGCAGGACACCAATTAAATGCCAAGGAATTTCGCTACCTTTGGACCGTCAGAGTTACAGCCGCCGTTTACTGAGGTTTTTAGTTTAAGCCAAAAAACTTATTCTATTATACTTGCAGCACCGGGCAGGCGTCAGTCTCTATACATCTTTTTTCAATTTTGCAGAGACCTATGGTTTTATTAACCAGTCGCTGTCCTCGATTTTGTGTCAGCTTAAATTGATAAGCTACCCCTTCTCCCTAAGTTACGGAGTAATTTTGCCGAGTTCCTTCAACATAATTCTATCAAGCATCTTAGTTTTCTAAACACATTTACCTGTGTCGGTTTACAGTACGGTAAAACAATATTAAAATTTTTATAAAAGCTATTTCTCGAAAAATTTAAAAAAAAGATATTTAACCATAAAAATACTTTTTTATTTCAATTTTTGTCACTATTTATAATATAATACTATTAAATTCCCATCAATAACAACTTTCGTTTTAATCTTAGGGACCGAATAACCCAAGTCGGATTAACCTTTTCTTGGAAACCTTAAATTTAAGATGACGACGTTTCTCACATCGTTTATCGCTACTCATATCAATATTTTCACTTCTGATTTCTCCATTTTATGTTACCATAAAACTTCTTCGATTTACAGAACGTTCTGCTACCTTTATAAAAATAACGTTATCGTTTCGGTAAATGATTTAAGTCCTTATACATTTTAAAACTCAAAAAACTTGACAAGTGAGCTGTTACGCTTTCTTTAAAGGATGGCTGCTTCCAAGCCTACCTACAAGTTGTTATAATTTCGTGAATTTTTTTCACTTAACCATTTTTAGGGACCTTAACGGATAATCTGGGCTGTTTCCCTTTTGACTAAGAATCTTAGCATTCAAAGTCTGACTGCTTAATTACTTTTGTTAAATATTCGAAGTTTCCTTAAATTCAGTAAAACTTTACGTCCCCCTTATTTATTGAGTGCTCTACCATTTATAAAGTAAAATTAAACGCTCTACTTAAATAGATTTCGCAGAAAACCAGCTATATCTAAGTTTGATTGGCCTTTCACCCCTAACCACAAATCATCTCAGTATTTTTCCACATACACGAGTTCGGTCCTCCAATATGCGTTGCCGCAATAAATTCAACCTGTTCATGGTTAGATCACTTAGTTTCGGGTCTTAATTTAGAAACTTAATAGTAATTTAAAACTTAATTTCTTTTCGCCTACAATTCAAATTTTAAGCTCGCTACTAAATTAAACTCATTGATCCATTATGCAAAAGGTACGCTGTCACTTTTTATAAGCACCAACTGTTTGTCAGCATTAAATTTCAGAACTTTTCATTATTTTATTTCACTAAATTCTTATTTCACCTTTCCCTCACGGTACTATACGCTATCAATCATCAAAATTTTTAGACTCGAGGATGGGACCCCGTTATTCAAACAATACATGACTTGTATAATTTTACTTATATTTATTGAATTAAATTTTATTTTACAGGGCTACATAAAACATGTTTCCTTCTTTGGCTATATATAAACTAAATAAAATTTTATTTTTCAATTATGTCTTTTAGCCGCTTTCGTTCGCCACTACTTACGGTTTCTCGGTTGATTTTTTTAACGGCTACTTAGATGTTTCAATTCGCCTATTTCGTTTTATTTAGAGGGTTTACCCTTTTAATAAGGAAATTGATAAATTTTATCGCATATACAATGCTTTTTATCAAATTTCGTAAAAAAACGTCCTTAATTTTTTATAGATTTTGATGTTCAGGCATCCTTTTAATGCTTTACTTTATACGATTTTAATATGTTAGAGGTAAGACTTGAACTTACAACTTTCGGGGCATGAGCCCAACGAGCTAACCATTGCTCTACCCTAACAAAAACGGAGAAAATGGGATTCGAACCCATGGTATGATAATAAATTACATACAAAGATTTAGCAGATCTCCACTATAAGCCTCTCAGTCATTTCTCCTCATTATGTGCTTAATTCCATTCCAATGCCCCTAAATACCAAACATATACAAAACCTATTCCTAACTCTATTATAAAATCAATCATAGACCAAAAACCTAGACAATCTAAATTAGAAACTGAAACGCTCCAAGGTAATAAAAACATAGTTTCTATATCAAAAATTATAAATAAAATAGCAACTAAATAAAATTTAACGTCAAAAACGTTACGAGCATCTTCATAAGGCTCAAACCCACATTCGTATACAGATAGTTTCTCTGTTTCAGGGTTTTGTACAGCTAATAAATAAGAAAATAATACAATAATACATGCCAACACTATTGCTATAATTAAACATATAAGAATGGGTAAAAATTCAAAATTTATAAAAGATTTATTAACATTCAGGCTTAACATAAAAACGTTAGGGAGTTGCACCCTTTTATATATACTTATCTGACGTTTTGACTTATATAAAAATTTTTTATAATTCCCTTAAATTAGTATTTATAAAAATTTTTAAATTACTCTTGAGTTCAAATTAGATTTCAGGTAATAATGTATCTCTAACGGGATTTGAACCCGTGACTTTGCCGTGAAAGGGCAATGTCTTAACCCCTGGACCATAGAGACTTTTTCTTCTTAAAGGTCTAAAAAAATGTGCAATTTAAAAATTTTATGATAGACTTATTTATTTTTAATTTGTACTGTTTGTTTTCTTCTTCTTAAAGGTCTAAAAAAATGTGCAATAAAAAGTAATTGATACAAGAGCTTATAGTTAGTTAATCATTAAAGATAGTTAAGAATTATTTCGTACCTATATTTACTTTACCGCAGTAACAATGATTATTGCAATATCTACTGGTATAAAAATTTTTAGTTGGTTAGCAACTTTGCGGGGCGGATTTATAGATTTAAGAGTACCTTGGTTGTTTGCTGTAGGATTTATTTTTTTTATTTACTGTTGGCGGCGTAAATGGAGTTGTACTAGCTAATTCAGGTATAGGTATAGCTTTACATGACACTTTATTACGTAGTGGCGTATTTTCATTAAGTTTTATCCATGGGTGCTGTTTTTTCGATGTTAGGTGGAATTTATTTCTGGTTTGATAGGGTACTTGGAGTTAAAGTATTCTGAAATATTAGCTAAAATACGTTTTTGGGCTTTTTTGTAGGTGTTAGTTTAACCTTTTTCACTATGCATTTTTAGGTGGGGGGGTTGCCTAGAAGAGTTTCAGATTACCCAGATGCTTTTACTATTCTTAACAAAATCGCTTCGTGGGGATCGTATTTATCTGCGATATCATCGTTATTTTTATTTGTAGTGTATGAAGCAAATTTCATCAACTAGAAAAATCGAAACTAAATTTTTATAAGGTATTTTGGGACATAGTCATTACTTTTACCCTTTTTCACTTAATTAATAAATTTTTTTGTATACACTAAATACGATATTAATTTAAATCCTGATTTAATAAATATTAAAACCCGAGTAAGCTTTTAAAAAAGTTAAGGTTTGTAAATCTTTTATTTTTTCATATTACCCTTATAGAGACCAGTACGGTTTTAAAGAAATTTGTCAATAAAATTTCATATTACCTTTATAGAGCTACTTAACGAAAAGGTAATTTTGCAATGTTTTTACTGACAAACTCAAGAGTCTGTTTATTTGATAGATGCAATAACCTTTTTAAGGAAAAAATATGACAAAATTTTAGAAAAATGTAGTAAAAAAGATTTTGTCGATTTCTACCCAAATAGTGATAGAAGTATATATTTAAGTGCCAAACATACTTTACTTATAACTCCCTTTTTTGATGGTTTCTATGTATCATCTCCAATAAAAGAATTTATGGAACAATTACCAGAATTTATGCAAGAGTATAATAAAGAAAATCCTTATATAAAATTTGTTCAAAAAGAAATAAAAAAAGAAAAACCTAAAATAATACCGAATATTGAAGAGTTTGAAAAATTTAAAATAATAATGTCTTGGTTTCAACAAGATGAAACAAGACATTCTATACATAAATTAATAACAGAAACAGATATAAATTTTCACTTTAAGAAAGCCTTTATAGAATTCCAAAAAAATTTGGATAAAATAAAAGAAAAAGGTATAAAAGATGAAGAATATGAAAAAAAATGTCATAATGTAGCTGATAAATTAATTCACTTAGTATTTAGAGAACTATTGCAATATGATATTAAAAATAAAGCAGATATAGAAAACATAATAAAAAATTTATAGTCTTTTTATTTTTATAAAAAGTGTTTACTCTTTAATGGTAATATGAAATTTATTTTCATATTGGCCTATTAGTTCTTTGAAAAAAAATATGAAATTTATTTTATATTTTCCATGTTGTTTTTTAATTTAAATAAAAATTTATAAAAAAATGAAATTTAATGAAAAAGATGTGATGAAATTAAGAAAAGAAA